>BNJT01001083.1_pt1 | contig 291149 bp, 397 predicted proteins | sample 8540491 | NCBI WGS metagenome assembly BNJT01 (sample SAMD00202455, study PRJDB9452) | human saliva metagenome | host: Homo sapiens | reverse complement strand
GACGTCTAGTTCTTTCACGAGTAATATAATTCACATTAATTGAATTATTTTTGAGTATCAAAAATCAATTCGATTATAACCATTTGAAACATCTTTTGCTTCAGGAACAATTTGCAATGATTTAGACACATGACCATTCGTTTTAGAATCAATCAATTCAAATTCAGCTTGACGTTTCAATTGTTCAAATGAAATTCCTTGACCACCACCGTAATTATAATAACTATTAATTTTAGTCATCGGTTTTTCAGCTTCATTAGTTAAAGAATCAACCATTCTTTCCCAACTAGCTTTTTCAATGGTTGTTGAGAAACGTTCTTCAACAACATCATTTGCAATCAAATCAGGAATTCTACGTTTCAACACTTCACGTTTAACATCATCCCAAGTACCAATTTCTAAACTAGGAGTTGGTTTTTCTTCAGCTTCAAAATCAATTTTACCAACAGGAACTGCTTTTTCTTCAAATTCAGACCAGTCTAAAATGATTTCATTAGGTTTAACTTCATTATTTTCAACAATTTTGTCATTTTCAATAATATAAGAGTCAGTTGCTTCATCAGTTTCAGATTGAATACGTTCAGGTTCAAAACCTTCTTCTAATTCACGTTCTTCAAAGTTATAACCTTCGGCTTCCATCTTAGAAATAACCATCGCATCTTCAGCAACTGAGTGGTCATCAGCATAGACATCAATACCATCATCAATATTCAAATCAATTGATTCATGAATTTTTTCACCATATTCTGGAACATGAACAATCATCTGGAATTTACCACCTGTTCTCGAATCCTTGAAATCACCTTCCCAAACACCGACACCTTCATTTAAATGTTTAAAGAATTCAACTCGTTGTGAGTCTCTTTCAATAAATTCAGAACCTTCATACAAATGCCCAAATTTAGGTCTTTTTGAGTTTAAATCCTTATCTAAGATAACATTTCGCATACGTCTAATAGAGTCAGCAGAAACCCCATCTTGACCTGCCCATTCATATAAAGCATTTAAAGACTCAGAATAAGATTTCGTCAACCATTCACGTTTAGCAGGGTCTTTTGTATTACGCATATCTTCATTGAATTTAGCAGTTTGTGCTAATTCAGTCAAAGCTGCTGACCGTGCATCAAACGGTACGTGAGTATCCCCACTCAAATAACGACCTAACATACTAGCTTGCCCTCTCGCATTTGCTAGTTTATGTGCAGTTTTTTCGATAGGTTTTCTAAATTGATCTAAGAAATCATTTCTAAATTGTTTATTAAAAACAGCATTAATTGCTACATGTCCGACAATTCGAGCAACAGCCATACCACTAACACCTTTAGCTAGTGATTCCTGATAACGTTTAATCTGCGCTCGAACACGTTCAGTTCTAGCTTTTTCAAGCATTTTCTTATTGTATTCGCTCTTACCACCGTCTTTACCAAATTTAGAATATCGTTTAACAAATTTGACATAATCAGAATCGACCATTTTTAAATCCGTAATCAAACCCATTGATTCTCTACGTAATTTATCATCCGTGACAGTTCCAACTTTTTCATATTCAACAAAATCTTGGTGTTTACGTCGAGCATGTTTAACAGTTTTTGCAACTAATTTTTTAACATCCATAAAATTTCACCTCAATAATCATAATCATAACTTGTATCCTTGTTAGGCTTAAAACCATGCATAGCATCATCTAAACGACGATACATTTCTTCATCAGAATAACCACCATTGAATCGACGTCTATCAGCTTCAATTTCTCTCATGATTTCGTGTTTATCTTGTAAATAAGATATTCCAAAATCACTCAAATAATCGTCTAAATCATATTCAGACATTGAAACTAAATCTTCTAATTCAAGACCATACTTATGAATCGCATCCTCATGTTCAGACGCTTTAATATTTCCTAAACGAATACCAACCCAATTAACAACTGGTAATTTTTCTTCTTTATTGAAATCAATATTCATAACCGTCATCACCTTTCGTTAATGGTTGGTCAATAGCTGATTGTTCAATATTTTTCAATTTTGATAATAAATCATTATCATTTTTCAAATGATTATCATTCACAACAGCTTTAATTCCATTCTTAGTTCTAGTGACAACAGCTCTATCTGGATCATAAGTTGTAAAACCTTTAAGATTACCATTTTCTTTATAAGATTGAAGATTAAATCCAGCTCTATACAAACTATGATAAACAAAATTATAATCACCTAAATTATGAATATTAAATCCAGAAATTAATGAATTATTATCAGATTCACGATAATCAAACACACCTTTTATGGTTGACTTTATCAATAATATCTTTAGTAAAATCTATTAATTTTAAAGTCTTATTCAAATCATCAAGACTAGGTTTTCCAACTTCAAAACCCACAATATATTTTTCATTTTTAATTGGTTTTGATTCAACACCAGCTCTTTCAAAAATACTATGGATTTGTGCTTCATGATAATCTTCACCTGGATCATAACCATTTTCTTTTAACGAATAATTAGAATTTCTTACATCCAAACGATAACCATCATTATCATAAGCTTTTCTTAAAACATTACTACCAAAATTTAAAATTTTATTTATTTTGTTAACATTTAAATTAATACTCATAACCTTCATCACCTTTCGATAGTGGTTGGTCAATTGTCGATTTTTCAATACCATCAAATTTCATCAATAAGTCTTCATCTGTGATTTCATCTTTATTTAATGAATTCAATAAAGTAGCTGTCCCAATACCAGCACCTGCAACTAAACCTGCATTACGAATATTTTGCAAAGTCATTTGCTTATCCATCGCAAAACCATCAACTTCAGCACCTAAAACTTTTTTAAAAGAGTCCCAAGTCAAATCTTTAGCATGTTCATTAACTTCTTCATTAATTTGGTCTCTAACATCTTTTTTAGATTTAAGAACTTTACCTTTTCTTTTAATAGCCATAATTAATAACCTCCATATTCATGTTCAATGCTAGACGATTTAGAATCTTTACTTTGTAAAAATTCTTCATACATACGGTTTAAATCTTCATCACTTATACTTGAAACCTGTTCTTGTGAACTAGGTGCTTCTTTATAACCAACTCGTTCAACTAGTATTCCACGTTTAGCAAGAACATCTTTTAAACCGACAATATAAGGTGTATCGCATTTATTTCGCATAACGTATTCAACATTATGAGTTGAATCTGCAATAATTTCTGGTACAACTTTATCAATTACAGCATCCCATTCTGAGTTTGGAATAGCAGCTAACACCTGTTTAGCATGTTGGTCAGCGATTGTATAAGATTTAATACCTACACCATCAATCGTTTTACCATATTCATCTTTAAACTGTAAATCAAACAATTTATGACTCTTATAATAAAGACTCACATGGTCATTATATTCTGGTACAAAAACCAAAGGAGTATCAACGCTAGGTTGATAAGAACCCCCAACTTCTGTTGTTCTTTGTAAATATGGCATCAAACCTTCTTGAATCAAAGGTGTTGTAATCATTTTCATCATATACAATTGACGGTTACTATGGTGTGGACCACCTTCATCATAAAATCTACGTTCAGCTTTAGCCTGTCTATTTCGATAATATTCATCTCTTTTTTCTTCAGACATGAACAAGACTTTACCAAACTCGATTTCTTCTTTCACATCTTTCATAATTCTATTAAAATCGATACCCATATTAATCCCCCATTTCACGGTCATGACCAATAGTCACATCAGGTTTATTATCTAAGCCAACATCATTTTGAATTTGTTCAAATTTTCTCAATAAATCCTCATCTGAAATTTGAACTTCATCTTGAGTTTCTAAAGGTTCAATCACAGGTTGTTTAACATCTTCTTGACGACCAATTTGAACATCAGGAACATTCCCTTTAACTAGACTCTTTGGACCATATTGTTCCATCATGTCCTTTCATACTGCTCAAATAATTTATCATCACGTAGATTATTCAAATCACCACCTTTAATTTGACTAACGTCAATACCTTTAGATTCAAGATAATCAAAACGTTGTTTAAACAAATCACGGTCTGTTTCACTAATGAAACCATATTCGCATAATTTATCCATAGCCTCTTGTGGTTTTTCAGCTTTGACGTGCATTACTAAACGACCGTCTTCATCATGGTTACAATGAACACCATCTTTCGAATCGCTCTTTAAGAATTCGTCTAAATCGTCATAATAAAGACCTTTTTCTTTCAAATTTTTGATAATCTTGTTCAAACGTTCATCAGAAATATGATTCGTTTTTGATGAAATGACATTATCATTTTCATCTAATTGAATATCATCTTCAACTTTTTTATTTTTTTTCAAAACTTTCTTAGTTTTGTTGTATTCTTTATCATTTTTACGTTTTAAATCTTTAGTCATTTTCACTACCTCAACATTTTAATAAAATATATAGATAAGACCAACACAAAGTGTTGGTCTCAAACTATATTACAAATTCGGACCATGTTGTTCAGAATCCTTAGAAATCATCAGCCAACATTTGTTCAATTAATGCTTCACGTGAAGCACGCGCGTTATCTGACACTAAATCAGGTATAGTTGATTTTGGTTCCACTTCAGTTGATTTCTTGATTCCAACTTCAATTGGTTTTGATTCAACTTCAGCTACAACCTCTTTATCCTTCTTCACAACAACATCTTGCTTAATTAACGCTTTTGTTTCCAAACCTTTGTTTTGAGCTTCGATATTACGTTGAATACTAGATGGTGCAAATTGAGATGTGAATTTACCTTCAAACAAGTTTGCTTTCTCACTAGCTAAAGTTTGTAACAACTCATAACTTGGAGTATAGCTCAATTTATCCATAGGTGAACCAAGTCTATCAAGACCAGTTGTTTCCACATTCATAATATGTCCATCATCATCAGATAACACTTTTGCAATTTTTTCAACTTGATTTCTATTGACAGGAATGTTTAAACCTTCCTTGCTTTCATAGAACTCACAGAATTTATCAACCCATTCATCTGCTCTCATTTGGTCTTTATTTTCAGATTTAACCCAAACAGTTTCACCTTCATAAGTTGTTGTTTTCTCAACACTTTGACCTCTCCAAATACTTCTAGCAGTTGTCATCAACGCTTCATATTTGTGTCTAGCATCAATAGGGTCATGTTTCGCTTGAAGAACGGCTTGAGACACAGGGTGTGTTAAGTCTAATACTTCTTTACAAGCGTGATTACGTAACGCAGCAATACCACGTTGTGAATACTTACCTGCAATACCTGTACCATAAGCTTGAACTTCTTTCGCATACTGAGTATTTTCATGGTCTACAAACGTAGCTAGTGATTTATCATGAACTTTCACTACATGTACTTCACCTTTTTCTGAAATAGAACCTTCAACACCAAGATATTTCATATAATCTTCAACTTTACCTAGAGAACCTTTAGCTCCAGTCAAGACTACTTCGTTCACAACAGATTGAAGGTGAGACTCCATATCAGTATAAACCAAAGGTCTACCGTTAGACTCAGTAAATGCTTCACGAACATGTTTAGACAAATCACGAACAGCTTGTTTATTAACATTTAGCATTTCACTACGGTCAATTTCACCAGCTTTATATTTGTCTAACGTATCGTTCAATACTAGTGTAACATCATTAATGTGTTCTGTAAACTCAGGATGTTCACTTGCGTGAACTTTTAATTCTAAACCAAAATTAAAGTTGATTGGATGAACTTGTTTACCATCAATCTCAACAAAATTAGCTTGGTCCAAATATTTGCTTCCTGAGACAATTTTGTTCTTAAATCATAATTAGCTTGTTTAGATTTACATGCAACCAAGGCAACAGAGTCACCATCAAAGTCCCCTTCAAATGACTGAGCGATGATAGGGTTAATTGCACAACCAACTAAATCTTCTTTAATAACAACTTTCAAACCACGCACACCACCATCTGCGATAACTGGGTCACGCCATACAGCAATATAATTACCGTTTGTAACACCTAAATTCTCAGCGATTGCTGGCGAGATAGCGATTTCATCTAAATTAAGTTCAGGATTAGCAGTCCAAACAGCTGTTGCAGAATGTGGTAACTTATTAGACATCAAACCATCACGAACATAATTATGTTTACCTTCAAATTGACGTTTAATCACGTCATTAGCAATGCGATTATAATCATCTTGAGCTTTCATTGGTAAATCTTTCAATCGACCTTCAAAAACAGCACGTTTTTTAGCATCTAAATCAGGATTTTCTAATTTTTCTTTAGCTTCAAGATATTGAACACATTTCATATAAAGGTTCAAATAGTTGTTAGTATAATCATGGTTTGAAGATGTACCGTCTTTAAACTCTTGACCACTTCGAAGATAAGAACTTAAGATTGGTAACAACGTATTACCATCGGCATCCTTCATCATTGGTTTACCATTAGGGAATTGCATATCAAAAGGTACTTTCAAGAAACCACCTTTTTCATCCAACATTTTACCAAATTGAGATCTCATTTCGCCAATATTGATAGTTCCATTATCTTTATAAACCAAATCAGGAATTTCAAGGATGTTGCGTTCTTCACCACTATGTGGTTCATAATGATCACGTAAAGTTCCCACTTCATCCATATCAAGACCAACCGTAATCAAATACTCACGGTAGTTATAAACAGCTTTGTTATTATTACCATAAAACTCAGCCATAATTCCATCAGCTTCCATAGCGTTCAACGCCCAAGCTAATTGAGGGTTAGCTTTACGTCCACGACCTTCTGCTAACGCATCATTATCGTAGATATTTGTTTTGGCATCAACCGTCATGTGAGTAACAATAATTGGTAATTCACTGATACAATCTTCATGTACATTACCTTGTAAATCAACAAATGCTGACTTGTTTTCACTCTCAACCATATCCCTAGCTGTACCACCGTTGAAACGAGATACAGAAGAATATTTAGCCATAACAATATCCAAATCAGGATTGTTCTTAAATGTTTTCACAACATTTTGCATCAATGGTGATAGTTTATTAAATTCTTCATCACTCATATTTCTATCAATGATAACAGGTGTAACCCCTTTGTTACCATTACCGTCAGAAACTTTATCACCAATTAATAGTTTACGAATTTGACCATCTGTTGAATAAACACCATGTTTTTTTCAGCGTATTCTTTAGACATTGGAACACCATCTTCAAATGTAAAACCATTCAAATCAATCTGAGCTGCGCGTGCTACGTTTACACCACTAGCTGTCATTAAGTTAGAGAAAGTCATTTGTTGACGGTCAAATGGGTTATATTGTTGATTTTTTTCATAAATTCATGTTTCATCAAAAGCTGTACGGTCATCTTTATCCCCTGGAATAATACGACCTGTTTTTTTGAATCAACACTAGCACTATCAACCAAATAACGAGTTAAACCTTGGTTTTGTACCACCTGATGTTGCAATTGGGTCATAATAACCATCTGACAATTCAGTTTTCATAACACCCATATTTTTCATTACCAGTCAATTCATAAATATTAACAAAGTTATCATTACGAATATCTTGACCAATACCTTGACGAGCTTGGAAGTCAGCATTAATAGTTGAACCTTCACCATACTTATTAGCATATTTGACACGTTGAGACTCAGTCTTAGTACGTTTTTCTAATAAGTCTTCATCTAATCCAACAGCCAACTCTTTATCATGATAATCCAAATCATGACGTTCATCGTATAATCTACGATAAACAGCATTTAAAGCAGTTGGTACACCTGCTTGAGGTTCAGTACCAGTAAGACTTTGGAAATTCACATCCATCAAATCTGTACGAATTTGATATTGGATAGCTTCTTTCATCATCTCACGATAACCTTTTAAACGTGTACGTTCGATGTAATTTAAATCTTCACCATCTTTTTGAGGGACAATCGTTGCTTCATAACCTGGGACCGCAATGTGATTTCCACCACCTGCATACTTAGTCACAATAGAACCATCTTCTTGTGGTTCAAAAATTTGACCAATTTCACCCATAATAGGTTTTGATGCACCTTTTGTTAAAGTCTTAGAATGCGCTACATTACCACTATAACGAATAATTCCGTTATCATCAATCAAAATACGAGACGGATTTACACCATTACGACGTAAGCTATTATATGTTGTGACATACATTTCACGCATAAATGGTGAATCTAAAGTACTCATATCACGAGCATTCATTTCATCAAATTTAATAAGATTATCTTTGATTACTTTATTATAGAATGCAGAACCTTGTAATTCATCTGGGTCAATATCAGCTAAACGTAAAGCTTGAATAATATCTCTATTATTACGAACAAGACCAAATTCACTGGTCATATATTTACCTACATTAACTGGATCAAAACGCAAATCTTTATACGCCAACTCATGGTCTTCAGTATAATAAGGTAAAACTTTAGGTTCATACTGACCGATTGTGATATCTAGAACATTATTGAAATGTTCGCGAACCATTTGTTCCACGTCTGCTTCATCGCTGTATTTGTAGACCTCATCTGACATCAAATCTGGTAAACCAGCAGCTTCTAGTTCAGCTTTATCGGCTAAATACTGATCTTCATCTATCCAAGGATTTACGAGATAAGATTGATGCCCCGCCATAAATTCCCAATAACGTTGTTGCAATTGTGCTACGTCCGCATCTGCTGAGAACTCTGGTTTAAAATCTGGATTATCACGATTTTCATTAAAGTCTGCAATCAATTTATCTAACCCAAATCTGTCAGCATAATTTGACGCGCATTGTCAACCGATGTTTTGAGGAAAGATTGTGCTGAAGTCACATCTGGGAAGAAACGGTTTTGAGCATAATGGCTTGATTTAGACACGTGTAAGAACACTTTCGCACCATTTGTTGATTTACCTTCTTTTTCGTAATCTTTCACTACAGCTGAAAATTCACCACGGTCTGTATAATAAACAGCATTACGTTTTTTACCACGAACTTCATACTGTCTAGACACACCAACAACCCCATTTTGAGAAGCTTCAGATGATTGGTCAGCAATTGCATAACCTTGAGCATATCTAAGCAAACGAATAGCTTCAATATCAGTGATATCTTTGTATTCATCCATTGAACTTGAAGATGACTCACGATAATCAGTAATATAATAAATCGCAGCACCACGGTCTGTTACACGACCAACATAATGTTCATTATCACTTGAATCAGTTAAACGAACTTGTAAATTTGTACCTGTCAATCGAGCACGAATTTGTCCTGGATTCAAATCACGTTCAATCGTATAAGGTGTACCTTGGTCATTCAAATAATTTAAAATCGCAATAGCTCTATCTACAGCTTTTTGACTCATATATTTGCTAGAATCTTCTTTACCAATCATGTTAACCCAATCGGCTACATCTTTGTATTCATCTTGGCTCATATATTTAGACAATTGACTTACACCAGATAAATCAGATTGAGTTGCAAGTTTACCAATTTCAAGAGGTTCACCATATTGACGTTCTACATAAACATCAATTTTACTCATAACATCTAAATCTCTCAATTTAGAAGGCTTACCTTCAGCTAAATCTTCAACATCATCAACTTTAACAAAAAGTTGTTTTGGAGCATTTAACTTAACAACCTCATTTCTAGCAAAACGAGCATCATAAATAGGAATAGGTAGCATATTTCCAATTAAATAATTTTGATAAACACCAATTTGATTTTTATAGAAATTACCAATATTAGGAATTTGATACCCACCTAAACGTTCAGATAGTTTTTCCTGTAAAACAGATAACATATCTTTCATTTCAAAATTATAAGAACCAAAATGTCGCATTACATCATTACGAATCATTCGTCCAGTTGAATACTTAATTGGTCCTCTTTCATCATTAGCTAATTCAATCGCTTGAGCAATCACATACTCAGCGAAAAAATTACGTGTTCCTTGAGAATCCATATGATTTCCCCTTTCTTAAATAAAAAAATAGTCCCAACATAAAGTCAGGACAAAAACACCTATAGCTAATAGAAAGGTATCTTAAAATAAGTGCAATGTGTCTCGCCAGACACCTCACCACTCGCCAGTGATTTTTGCCATCCTTTTTGTTTTCACGTAACTATATCATAATATAAAAATGATGTCAATACTATTTTGAATTTTTATCAAAAAAAGATTATGGTTAAAAACCATAATCTTTAAAGGTCGATTAAGTCCCTTGACCAATTTCTTTGATGAATTCTTGTTGAAGAATACCACCTGCCAAATTAGAGAATTCTCTTGGTGAAAGACTTGATAAATATCTATAGAAATCATCAGTTACTTCCATGGTTGCAATAGCACTTCCATAACCATCAATATCACCTTGGTCTTCAGCAAATACACGAGAATTTTTATCTGTCGAATTTTCTTTCAATTGAGCGATTTCTTGAGCATTCAATGAACGATTCATACGAATATAAACCTTACCATTATCAACACTACATAAATCACCAGAACTAGAAAATCCTGCATCTCTATTACCTAACATAGTGAAATGTTCTTTATCATCAAAGAATTTTTGCCATTCATCCACAAACACTTTACGAATCATCTTATCAAATCCATGACCTGTAATATTACCAGAAATGCTAACAAAATCACTTTTAGACAACAATCTATTCGCATAAATTTTATCTGTAAATTCTTTTTGTTGAGCACTTGCTTTAGCAACTTCATCAATAACTTCAGTGTTATCAAACCTTTCAGCCATTAATTCTTCTGCTTGAGCCATTGGGTCAGTAGCTGGGTCATAATAGAAATCATCATCGTCATCACTATCTGCTAATGAAATTGGATTCATCAAATTATGAATAATACGCATGATATCATCAGCATAAATATCAGGGTCCAACAACTCAATATCACGGTCTGAATACCCATGTAGGTCTTTGTATTTTTCAACAGCTTCTTCTACATAAGTCATTTGTGACAATCGTTTATTAAACCAATGATTGAAGTCTGGTTGATTCTTACGTACATCAAAATCCATAGCAGTAGATAACGTCGGAATTGTTTGTAATGAATAATCATGTCCTGGATTTACAATAGTATTTGAGAACAATCTCCATGACATTGGTAATATCATTTCTTGTCTGTTCCAGATAGGTGAATCACCCGCTCTAAATACCATTGAGTTTCTATCAGGAATAAATGCCATATCGTTAAACGAAATAACTGGCTCTTCTTTCGTCGCAATGTTATAAGACATTTCGCCTTTATTACGATTTAAGTTTGTTACATTACCCATATCTGAGGTAATCGTTTTACTATCAGCACGAGATCTATGCGTCACACCTGACATGGTTTCAAGTGTTTTAAGCATATCGTCGTCTGTTGATTTAAGGAATCGAATTGTTATCATAGAGCTTTTTATCTCTATTTCTAAGTCATTACAACTTAGTCCAGCATACTTTTTTACCACTTGTTTCTAACAAGTATCGTCCGATAGTGGAAACTCTTGGATAGATTATATTCTTGTCTATTTCAAGACAAGGTTCACTATCTATGCGTTGACCCTGACTAGCTCTTTATTTCTAGCCTTCGGTTCGAGTTATCGTTGCAAACGACTTTCTCGCTTAATTTCCCACTCATAATCCATAGTCTACTTGACGATTTCACTATAGACAGCATATATTATACTTCGCATTGAATCCATATAATACGTTTACTATGTTTGAGGCATTACCTTGTACACGAATTGTTATCATAGAGCTTTTTATCTCTATTTCTAAACCATTACAGTTTAGTCCAGCATATCTTTTCACCACTTGTTATTAACAAATATTGCACGGTGGCGAGAACTCTTGGGTAAATTATATTCTTGTCTATTTCAAAACAAGGTTCATTACCTATGCGTTGCCCCTGACTAGTTCTTTACTTCTAGCCTTCGGTTCGGATTGTCGTTACAAACGATTTTCCCGCTTTATTTCTCGCTAATAATCTATAATTTACTTTGCAATTTCATTATAGACGACCAAATTTATACTACGTATTTCTCACGTATAAATCTTATAATCTTGTCTACTGAGTCTCCATAAACGTCTTTTAACTGCTGTACGCTTGACTTTTCGTCATTTTATACCGTCTCTTTCGAGATATTTCTATACGGTCTAGACTGTACCATCATCTCAAAATGAGATGCACCTATTACAGTCGTTGAACGTCCCTCATATTTAAACTTAGAGGTTTCGCTGCTGATTAACCATTGCTTCACCACTTAGCACTCAATAAAGAGCTTTTATTTCAGCATATGGTATTCTATTTTTATTTTCTATCTTTCGATAACTTACATCTGTCGTTTCCAACTCCGCTTTAGTAAAATAGACTTTAGGTACTTTCAGCAATTTAAGGTGTTTAGACACTATGTCACCATAGTGAATACCCTACAAATTAAGGTTTGAAGTATCAAAGTAAATTGTTGTCCCGCAGACAAACCAATTGACAAGTACGTTTGAAGACCTTGAATCCCATGCCCTTCTGATTGTAAGTTCTAGTCGAATTTGAAGGACTTGTTTCTAATTTTCACGATATCGCAACTATCGCTCCTATCGGCACTTCCATTACAGAACGTGTACTGACTATGTGTCAACCCTGTGCTTGAAACCAAGCCATCGAGCCATTTATTTTTCGCTCACCGCATAAACTTCGGTAGCTAACGAGGACGCAATCCCCTAGTCGATGAACGTTACTCGGTAAATGAATACTACGAGCATTCGTAACTAAATTAACCCTTTTTTATTTAAAAATTTACTTAAAAATTGATTAACCTTATCATTAGAATTTTCAGTATATGGCACCTCTATCAGAGGTATATTATTTTCATAAGCATAAAATCTTTTTTTATTATCATTTTCAATCTGCTTATTATAACGATCAACACCACCAAAATATTCTATAGGTTCATAATGCTGTCTACCTTGACATTCAATCAAACAAATAAGTTCACCATTTGAATAAACAGCATAATCAAAAGATAAAGGATATCCAGATTCACCACGTAAATCAGGAAAAACATATTGTGGTTCATAATTAAGATTCAACGAATCCAAAAATGAAGCAGTGTATAATTCTAACTGAGATATTATCTTACCGTTTAAATATTTATCTTTCAAGACATCATATTTATAACAACCGCAAGATAAACTATCACCATTTCTTAAAGAAGATCCTCTAACATCACGAAACTCACCACATTCACATTGGCAAAACCAAACTGGTATTTTTTTTCCACTAGGTTCAACAATATCATCTGATCTATGTAAAACAAACCATCTCCCGAATGTCAAACCAGTTAAATCAATCAAACCTAGATTCTTATTAATTTCTTTACGAGAACATCCGCATGATTTAATACTACCATAACGCAAAGAACTACCTCTACATAAAGTAATATTTCCACAATCACATTTACAATACCAACGAATATGTCTTTTACCATTTGAATCTAAAATTTCGTCAGGACCTTGTTCAATAACAGTTAAATTACCAAACATCTTACCAGTCATGTCTACATAAGTTCTATGCTTTTTCCCACAACCTTTTGTATGTCCAGATTTAACACTTGAATATCTAGTCACAACAATTGAACCACATTCACATAAACATTTGACTTTCTTTATCTTATTACCTCTTGAGCCAAAATCAGGTTCAACAACATCAATTATAGTTAATCTATTGAACTTTTGACCAATAATAGAATTGTCATCTAATTTCATTAATTTCAACCTCAAATCAATATTAAATACAAATCTATTATATCAAAAATCCCCATAAACGACAACTAAGAACATTAAAAATGTTTTTTATTTCATCTTTTTGTCATCCCATTACTTTTTTCCGCTTTCGCTCCATCACGCTTGTCGTTTCCAACTACGTTGTGGCAAATGGGCTCTTCAGGTTTTTTCTAGTGTTTAACTAATGTAATAGTACGCACCCGTTACAGATACGCAGGGCTTACAATCATCAACCCCAATTCATCAAGCATATCGAATTGTTATCATAGAGCTTTTTATCTCTATTTCTAAGTCATTACAACTTAGTCCAGCATACTTTTTTACCACTTGTTTTTTAACAAGTATCGTCCGATAGTGGAAACTCTTGGGTAAATTATATTCTTGTCTATCTCAAAACAAGGTTCATTACCTATGCGTTGCCCCTGACTAACTTTTTACGGTATAGCCTTCAGTTCGAGTTGTCGTTGCAAACGATTTTCTCGCTTAATTTCCCACTTATAATCCATAGTCTACTTGACGATTTCACTATAGACGACATAAACTATATTTCGCATTGAAATCATATAGTATTATTTATCTCGTTTTATACAACGGAGCTTGATTTGATTTGGTCAAATAAGATTGACCTAAGTTTAAATCTGCCAACTGCTTAACAAGAATTAGAATAAGTTTAGCGTAACCCATCAAATGCGGTGGTGTTACAAGGAAACAGCTTTTTGTTTCTCAGCATAGTGAACAGACGTGTTAATAATAACAGGAGATTTAGAATCATAAATCTGCCAATCTGAGTTCCCCTCAACTTTGATATCCTTACGAGATAACATACGTGAGTTCTTAACAAATTTTGTTTTCACTTCACCAGTTTTCTTATCCTTATATTGCACTGGCTCCAATTCATAGATAATACCGTCTTTTACAATACGTTCACCTAGAATTGGGTCTTCTAGATATTTGCGACCTGTAACATCTAATTGATATTGTTTCGCAAATTCAAAATAAAATGTATCAATCAACATTTGTGATTGACGATCATACAATTCGAGCTTAAAGTAACCTTTATTACCTTCAAAAATACCTTCTGGATAGTATTTCGCCCAACCAATACGTGAAACCGTATCGTCATGGTCAAATTTCTTACCTAAAGGTTCGGTAAAGTTTTTATCTTTATAAGCTCTGAATTTAGCACTTGCACCCACTAAATGTTTTTTACTAACATAATCTGGGTCAAAACGAACACCCAAACGTCTTGGGAATGACAATCCAGCCAAGTCAACCGTCTGGCTAGGTGTACCTGATGTTAAAGTTGATATCGTAGGATCTGTAAAGAAGTTCCTTTTTGTTATCGTAAGGCTTTTTATCCTCACTTCTATTGCATTACACAATAGTACAGCATACTTCATAGTCGTAATGACAATTTTCTTGTCATTAATCAAAATCGACTTCGAGGTCTCTTGGACAGGTTATATTCTTATCTATTTCAAGATAAGGTTCACTATCTATGCGTTGCCCCTGGTTTACTTTTTAAAGTGCAACCTTCGGTTCGAGTTGTCGTTGCAAACGATGTTCTCGCTTCATCCCTCGATGACTATCCATAATGTACATTTTGACTCCATTATGGGCTACAATTAATTAAAAACTTCGCATTTTACACTAGTTATGTGTATGTTTATAATTACGTTCATAGCGGTGATTGCAATACCATAAACAATAGTGATAGGTAAAACTTTGAAGTAATCTCCGTCTTTTCCCCCACTCCACACCGTGCATACGACTTTCACCGTACACGGCGTTCCATCAATAAAATTCAACTGCTTACATCTCATTTTATAATCGGTTTGCTAATCCACTTTAAGAATCCTTTTAGGAATATCTGTTAACATACTGGTACGGTATAAACCACCACCTTTCAAATTCAATAACTAAATTATACCAAAAATACCTTGCGTTAGCAAGGTATTTATTAACAATCAAAGTAATAATCGAAATCCGCAAACTCTTTATCTTCGATTGGATCATAAATATAACCATCATCAACTTCAACATAACCTTCAGATTCAAGATAAACTTCAATTAATCTCTTAGAAGATTTACATTTATTGAACCATCTAGTACATAAAGTATGTTCTTCCCTAATCGATTCTTTAATAGGGTTTGGTAAACTATCAAACTCCGAATGGTCTAAACCATAAACATCTTTCAAATAATCATTTAATTTCATACAAAACGTTCCCTTTAATTATTTTTATGACTTTTAATCCATTTACTAATCATTTTTGAATGATTCCAAACATATTTTAAATCCTTCGGCTTGAAAAAGCCAACTTCTTCAAAATCATATTCTTTCATAATTTTTTCAGCATCTTTAACAGAAACAGGTCCACATTCATCTGGATATTTAGCATTATTCAATTCAATATACATGAAATAATCAGTAACTTGTTCATGTTCAATCATCCATTTAAACACCTTCGCATAGTGTTCAATTCGATTTACTTTTTCTTTATCTGATTTATTTTTATAATTAAAAGCTGCATACGCTTTTGGTGCAGATTTATACCCAAATCCTTGAGCATCATCCAAAATCTCACCAGTTTCAGTATCAAGAATCACATATCGATCACTACGTCTAGATGACAACACTTCGCTCTTGATAGCTTTTACATTTTTTGAAGCCATTCAATCACCTCAATTAACTATTTTATAGCTATATTATACCAAAAAATATTGACAAAATCAAACCGTCTGATATACTTAACACATGTGGACCCGTGGATATGGTCTGCACCCGTCTGTGGGCTTTCCTTTGGAAAGTAAAAGAATAGCAGAGCTTGCCTAACCTTGAGGAATAGATAGGTCATATCTAGCGTGAGATGAAACTCGAATACGTGAAAAAAAAATGGTACAAAACTGTACCATTTTTTTTTTCTTTAACTGATATCTTTCATTGCAGATAATGTATCCCCATTATTTAAGACACCGTATTTAATTTTAGCAATTCTTCCAAAACTATCAATCAATAAGACATTTGGCATACCTTTAATATTGTATGTTTTTAAAATATCGCCTGATTCATCAAATAAGACAGGTAGCTTCTCATAACCTTGTTCTTTGTACCAGTTTACAAAATCTTCTTTGGATTTCTCCCCATTAAAACCTGGTGTGACAATCGTCACTACTTCAAAATTTCGGTCTTGATTATCCATTAATTTTAACAACTCGGGAATACTTTCTTTACATGGACCACACCATGAAGCCCAGAATTTTAAATAGACCTTCTTCCCTGCAAAGCTAGACAAGTCGACAGTCTCACCATTTAAGTTTTGTAACTTAAAGTTCGGAGCATATTCTCCCACTTTTATATTGCTACTTTTTTGTTCCACTTTTTCTGTAGCTGATTTTGTTTCCGTATTTTTTGTACCATTGTTTGAACTACATGCCACTAAAATCGTAGACGCTAACAACACCACACTTGAAATTTTTAAAATATTCTTCATAATACTCACTTTCTAATACCTATGTCTAAAACCCTCTAAAATGCTCTCTACGCCATTTTACCAAATCTTGGTACAAATAGACCTACTCACCATTCAAATCAAACTATACCCCCAAAATTTGGCTCAGAGATACCTTGTAGCTAGATTATATCACAAAACTTTTTCTGAATAAAATGATACGCACCAAATTTGGTGCGTATTTCTAATCTAGTTCAGCAAATTTAGCCTGCATTGTCGGGTTGTTTCGTGTCAATTTTTTGACAGAAACATCTTCTAAACGATCATTAGCGCGTTTTAAATGAGTTGAACTCTTAGTCAAAGCATCACGGATTTTTCCATTTGAGCGATTGACGCGTCAATCGCCTTAATCGCATCACCAAATCGGTCTGTAGCGTTCGTATAATGCTTGAAGAATAGACCTTTAAATTCGTCCAAATCACGTTCAAAGTTAGACACATCAATATTTTGGTTTTGGATTTCTTGAATTTGTTTTTTATACTCAATTGTATTTAATGCTGCATTTCTTAAAATCCCAATCAACTGAATGAAGAATTGTGGTCTAATCACATACATTTTTTCATAACCAGATTCAGCACTAACATCTACAATACCTGTATTAAAATAATCGTTATCAGCTTCAAGCATAGAAACAAGAACAGCATATTCACAACCTTTTTCACGTCTGTCTTTATCAAGTTCTTTATAGAAATCACTGTTTCTATGTTTACTTTTAGTTGTGTCTGCTTCATTCTTCATCTCAAACATAATGGAAATAAATTCCATCCCATCCATATAGTCTCTAAAAATGAAGTCCCCTTTTGAACCTGATTTTGAAATTTCATTGTCTTTTGCAAAATAAGCATTCGGAAAAGCAATTGCTCGGACTTTATTAAATTCAGTTTCAGCAAAATGTTCTAAACTCTCACCAATAGCTTTTGTTGATTGTCTAGCTTTAAAATCTTTATAAGTTTCAATCGTTTCTTGAAGCAACTTCACTTCTGTTTCATGGGATTTAGATAGAGCGTTTATTTCAGCTTCTTTTAACAATTCAAATGAATCCAACTGATGTTCTAAACCAACAATTTGATTAGTATATTTTTCTTTTAAATTTTGTTCCAACATCATCTTCTCAGTCTTTAATTCTTGAATTTCAGACGCTGATTGATTTAATTTACCTTCAAAAACTAATTGTTGTTTCAAAAGAGCTTCTTTTGTTTTAATTTCAGAATCAGACGTTGCAGCATTGAGCAACAAATTCAATCTAGAGATTTCATTATTTTTTGTAGACAACTCATTATCTAACGTATTTTTAAACTCAGCTTCTTTTAAACTCAATTTTGACTCAAATTCTGTTTTTTGATTTTTTAATTCCAAATCCACTCGCGCGTGAATTTCTTTCTCAAACTCATGATTACGAATTTGGTCCAATAATTGGTTGTATTCTGTCTCATTGACAGTAAAAACCGTTGAACAATGTGGACATTTAATATCGTGCATTTGTCTTCTCAACTTTCAATTTTTCTTCAATTATACCACATTTTGTGTTACAAATCAATAAAAACGAGGAAAATCCCTCGTTTTTAGTCCACTACTTCTTGACCTTCAGCTTCTTCTAACTCAACATCATCGAAATCCAATTCCAAATCATCTTCATCAATTTCATATTGAAGCGCATCCACTTCGTCTAAAATCATTTCATTATAAACTTCAGGTTCATAATATTTTAGATGAACTAAATATTCAACATCCGTCTTTTCAATCAAAGAATCTTCAGCGTCTTCCAAATAAGTTGATTTTGTGAGTTTATTTTCAAAAGACTGTCTCAAATCAACTAAAGATTGCGGTGTTAAACCATAGTTCCAATATTTAAGAACACCAGTTCTTGGGAACTCTTCATAAAGTTGCCCATAAATATCACCAATATTTGAAATTTCGTGACCATCCCAATAGGTTGCTAATTTACTTGAATAATCAAGCATTAATTCCCATTCATCATTATCATAATCACGTTCTTCTTCAGGTTTATCAAGGTCTAATTTCATTTGAGAGCCTAATGTTTGAATTGGATTAACCAATGTTCTATTACTAAACTGATATACCAAAATATCAAATTGTTCAAAGTTTTCAGGGAAATAAAGTAAATCACCATTCACAAAATCATTAATAATGACTAATGCAATATTACGATATTTATTTGCATTCACTTTTTTCTCAAAATAAGACACACCTGGATTTTGAATTGTATAGAACAATTCATTAATCAAGTTATCCAACGAATCAATCAATTTTGATTCATTCTCCATACTCGTATTTTCCGTGTAAAATAGGACTTCCCCTCGTAAATCCTCATATAGTTTTTTCATTTAGTTACCAACTTTCATTTTTAGTCATTTCATTATATCATTGAACCTTGAAATTTTCAAGAAACAACAAAAACATATCGTTTAGAGCCTGAACCGAAGACTCGGAAATACCCTCGTTCACGCATAATCTCTACTTCCGATTTTGAAGTGTTATATCCTTCTTTTGCTAGTTTTGATTTTGTCGTACTATATCGGCTCAATGTTTCAGTACCATATCGTTTAACCCAAACATAATCAGGTCTTGTGAGACCATAAAATTGAAAACCATGTTTTTCATAAACATTTGACGCTCTTAACCTTTTGTTCAAATCCATATAGGATACGATTTTTGAGCCAGTTTTAATATTTTTTAAAGCGTATGTAAACAATTTAGAAAAACCACCCATAACAACAACATTTGGGTCCATACAGTAGCGCACAATTTCGAACTCATCCTGCGTGTACCTAGATTTACCCACGGTTAGTACGCCCACTAATGTTTCATTATAGTATAAGCCGTAACGAAAAGTTGAACTACGTTCCATTCCTTGGAAGTGATACTGGTTCAAAAATTGGTTAGAAATTTTAGCGTCAATTGGTTGGACAACACATTCACGCGCCCCAATTTTGGTTTTATTTGAAACCAAGGCTTTCAACTGTTCTTTGAACACCTCAAAACGTCTAGCATCATGATAATCTGCATCATAAAATTGAATTAGCCCAACACCTTTTTCTTCAGCTAAAAGAGATTTTTCTTGATGATAATTTTTTGAAGATAAACCTAATCGTCCGACATCAACCGAGTGAGTCGAAACTGGATTCACTTCAATACCTAAATTATATTTTGGTAGATAAATATCTATTTCTAAGCGTCTATCATCATCCACCAAAATAGAACGATTATTCAAATCATAATCAATGTCCAATTCTTGCAATTCTCTAATAATAGCTGATACCAAATAACTTGACCTGAAATTTAAAACAAATTGGTTTAAATTATAACGCTTTACAGCTCTAGATACAGTTTCTACATTTCGTTTTGAAATATCAGCTAATTGATGTTTAGTTGGTAACTCATTGTATTTTTAAATAATATTTTTTTATTTTTTTCAAATAAAAATAATTCAGTTGATTTAGGTTCACTCATATCAATTCTATCATTCAAATCAGATAGTAAAACGTCAGATTTATACCTATACGAATTCAATTCCATCAATTCCAACAATTTTGTATAACGAATACGATGTTTCTCACGAACACTTGTCACAGACATCCCTTTATCTAAATCTTCTTTAATATCTAACCATTTATCAGCATGAGTTCTTTTAAAATGCTTTTTAATTCCTTCAACCCTGGTACAAGAAATTCCATGTTTTTTCAGACGTTTGGTTATTGTATCGTGTGAAGCATTGTATTTCTTTGCAATCTCAACAATAGTTAGCCCATCATTCCAATCTTTCACAACTTCTTCGTCTTTAATATCTTTTCTATCAGCAGGTTTTGTCAAACCTAAACTAGCTAATCTGCGACCCATTGTTGTGACTGAAAAACCAAAGATATCAGCCATTTCTTTTACAGTATGAGTTTTTTGAAGTTCTTTTACATTTTCGTAATTTAATTCCATGTTTCACCTGTTTTCAAAATAATTTTATCTACATATTAATTATAACATATTTTAAGTACAAGTCAAATAAAAACATAAAAAAATCCGTTAGTAAACTAACGGAAATATTGTAAGCAGTTTATTAGTTATTGACTTGTGACCATTACTACTCTTTCCATTACAGAAAGTATCTACGCTTCGATCACTACTTTTCAGCACAAGTTAATCAACTTATAGTCCTTCGATTGAAACCTTCCTGGCTTGTACCTTTCTTTGTTTCGAATATTCTATCCTTACATATAAACTTAGGTTCCCAATTTATACCATTAAACCTTGACATAGCCTATAACTAAGTATGGTCGTTCACTTTCTCCGTATTACTAAACCACAATTCAATGTTATTTTCATTCTCGGGTTCGTCAGCCTATTAGACATTCTAACCATATTCATTTTATGGACACCCGCCCCACCTACGAGACGACTTCACCGACTTTCACACCAAAATCGTTTCCAATTAAAGCATGTCGGAGTATCAGTGTAATTATTTCAAAGCGTTACCTTATCATTCTAATTATCGAATATTCAATTCACATAAAACTCCAAAAAGCCTTACGTGTAGCGACTTTTCATCACTAAACAAATCATAACGAAGAAATCATCTTTTCAGCTCCCCCCATAGCTCTTAACGAACTATCGGCATTGCTAACCATTGTACGCATTGAATTTCGTGGCAACTTCGCAGTTGCATTTGAATACAATGTCATAATATCAGCTTCTTCAGCACCATCCCAAGCTTCCGATTGTTTCTGTGCCAAATCCATCTTTTCTTCCCATTCAGCGTTTGTATGATCACGCTGGTCTTCAGGTTTTTCTAAGTCAGCTTTCATTTTAGCCCCCAAGATTGCAACAGGGTTTTTCAGCTTCTTAGAAGTTGTGTTTGTAAAGAACTGATACGCATTATAAAGCGTGCATTTCCCCCATAATTGGTCCAATTGACTGGACAAGACTTTAGGGTCAGTTCCTTTAATGACTGCCATTTGACGCATTTCCTTTTCTTCTTCAAGAAGATTGTCAATCATTTCAAATGCAGTTCTTTTGAAAGCGTTCGAATTGTTATCATAGAGCTTTTTATCTCTATTTCTAAGCCATTACAACTTAGTCCAGCATATCTTTTCACCACTTATTATTAACAAGTATTGCACGGTGGTGAGACCTCTTGGATAGATTATATTCTTGTCTATTACAAGACAAGGTTCACTATCTATGCGTTGCCCCTGACTGACTTTTTAAAGAACAGCCTTCGGTTCGGATTGTCGTTACGAACGAGTTTTCCGCTTCATTTCTCACTTATAATCTATGATTTACTTTGCAATTTCATCATAGACGGCTTATATGAATTTCAATCGTATTTTTAATAAAATTCATACGCAACCAGCAGCCGTAGGCCAGAGCGGATCGTCTGCTCCGTCTACAGGGAAGAATACATCTGCAATATTACTGATGAACATTGCAGCGTCAGTTGTGTTACCCTCACGAGCAGCTTCTGCTGCTAACATTAAAGGGTTGTAAATCGAATTGTTATCATAGAGCTTTTTATCTCTATTTCTACATCATTACAATATAGTCCAGCATACTTTTTTACCACTTGTTTTTAACAAGTATCGTCCGATAGTGGGAACTCTTGGGTAAATTATATTCTTTGCTATTTCAAACAAAGGTTCATTACCTATGCGTTGCCCCTGACTAACCTTTACTGTATAGCCTTCGGTTCGAGTTATCGTTGCAAACGACTTTCTCGCTTCATTTCCCACTCATAATCCATAGTCTACTTGACGATTTCACTATGGACGACATAAACTATATTTCGCATTGAATCCATATAGCGACTTTCATCCGTATTTAAGGGGTTGATCAAATTAAATTGAACAACTTGGAATCCTCTAACAGTAGCACGAACATAGAATTTAACTAGCAATTCACCTTTCGGATCATTGATTACCATGTTATTATTATACTTTTCACGAGTCCACATCAATTTTGTTATCATCAAGCTTTTTATCTTGATTTCTAAGTCATTACAACTTAGTTCAGCATACGTTTTCACCACTTGTCTTTAACAAGTATCACACGGTGGCGGTGACTCTTGGACAGATTATATTCTTGTCCATTTCAGAACAAGGTTCACTATCTATGCGTTGCCCCTGACTAACTCTTTATTTCTAGCCTTCGGTTCAAGTTATCGTTGCAAACGATTTTCTTGCTTCATTCACCACTAATTATCTATAATCTACTTTGTGATTTCATTATAGACGACAAATTTATACTAAGCATTGATTCCATATAAAATTAAAACTATCAATAGTGGGTTCAATGACCCCTTGACGTCACCTTCAAATTCATTCGCAACATGAATTTCGGAACTAAATCCAGCTCATGCTTTCACATGAGACGAGACTATATCTTTATCTTGAATTGCGAAATCAAGACACAATATTTTTCTTCCGCCATTAGCTTGCGGCTTTACTCACTAATACAATATCAGCTTAGTGTTAATTCACTCCCCCACAAGGGGATAGTCGTTGAACGTCTATCCTATCTTAAGACTTAGATAGTTCGCTGCTAAACACCCATTTTTCCATTTAAATCAAAACCCGTAGCGTTGCTTGATCACAACATATTTTATTTCAGCATAGGTCATCTCAACTATTTTTTCTGCTTTCGCACCATTGCATTTATTGTTTCCAATTCTGATTTGGTCGTTGAGCTTTAGGGTTTCAAAGCAATTAAATTGTAGATTACATTTATTACTAAATATAATGGGCTAAACACCCTTACCTGCACGAGTCATAGCTAACTTTTCTACAGGTGCCTATTCTTTCGAATAGGATTAGACTATTTGTTAATCAACTTTACATATAGGTATTTTCTTTGAATTTTTCAGTAAATTTCATATAATCACAATCAAAATCATAATACCAACTGAAAAAATCAGATAAATCAGATTTCCAAAAATACTAAATAATTAAGATTATTCTTTTTAGAACATCTTCTCTTTTCAACATCTTTTTCACTCCATATTGAAATCGTCTTTTCAGCTGATTTCTTAGAAGATTCTTTCAAATGTGATAATCTCAATTTATCATTATCTGAATCTAAATACCAACTACCACCATGACAAGGTCGAATGTTCAATTCAATAAATAAATCAAGACTTTTAATATAAAAATCACAATTGAAAGGGTATCTTTCATCATATGGGTGCAACCCATATTCATAAAAAACATCATCAAAACCATATTTTTCAACTAACTTTTCAAAAACAACAATCTCAAATGTAAAGACAGGAGAAATGTTATTAAAGCTTTTCATTTTCTTACATTTCATAATTTCTTTTCTGATTGTTGAATTATCTACAGACATTGCTTTTTGTCTAGCTTTAGAATCCATAAAACATGATTTAGACATTGAAATAACTTTAGTATTTTTCATTAAACTACCATTAAAATTAAAGTTGACCTCAGATTTTTCTTCCAAATAAGCTGGTCAAACCTATTTGGCTTTACTCCTTCGCAAAAGGATAGTCGTTGAACGTCACCCATATATCATCCAACACTTAGGGTGGTCGCTGCTAAACTTCCATTGTCACAACACTTAGGTTCACACCATATATCATCCTTATTATTTTTCTTTGTTTCCATCCTACTCAGCTTGTCGTTTCCAACTACTGTTTGAGAAAATAAGGCTTTAGGATTTCTTAGCAATTAACCTGATTAGTACAAATATATTTCTCTATATTTGCAGTGCAAGCTTACACCATTGTATTTCGAATTGTTATCATAGAGCTTTTTATCTCTATTTCTAAGCCATTACAACTTAGTCCAGCATATCTTTTCACCACTTGTTATTAACAAGTATTGCACGGTGGTGAGACCTCTTGGATAGGTTATATTCTTGTCTATTTCAAGACAAGGTTCACTATCTATGCGTTGCCCCTGACTAACATTTTAACGTATAGCCTTCGGTTCGGATTGTCGTTACGAACGAGTTCTCCGCTTCATTTCTCACTTATAATCTATGATTTACATTGCAATTTCATCATAGACGGCTACAACCATATTTCACGTATTTTTACAAAATATGATCAAACACCGGCGCAGTATCCACAATATACGCACCCGCTGGTCTTTGTGGCTCATAATAGGGTAATTCCCAGTCTGCATTGATATAATCAGCTACAGTCTTGTACTCACCACCACCTACAGCATCCCTTGGTGAATCAGGCATGTATTTAATTTTAGTGGTGTCATAATACTTCTTGTATTTTTTGAACTTATCCGTAATACCACTAGCTTCAAATAACGCTTCACCAAAATCCTTATCAAAGAAAGGAACTTTCTTAAAGATGATTTCACCATCATCATCTAATTGGTGTTCACCATTTAAAACAGATCCACCACTCGCTTCTTCATCTTTTTTCGAATAAAACTGAGCAGCTTCTACTTTGTCAATACCTTTGTTTGACAACATAACGTGACTAATCATGGATGATACTTGCGGCGAAGCATGTGCGCCAACATCTGGGAACCAATCAAATTTCTCCATCGTTTCGTTTGGAGTAGCTACGTGCTGGTCATTTTGATACTGATTGATATCAGTATGGTCGTTAAACACGTTTGTACCGCATAGTTGCGCCACAATTTCGCGCCGACGAGACCACCAATTAAAGCTGTCAAGAATGAAGAAATAAAGAATTTCGCCCAACCCGAGACAAACCAAGATTGCCACATATTAAATGCCGCTTTATCACCTGATTGGATTTTCATTGATAATCCTAAGATTATCGTCAAAACTGTCCAAGCTACTAAAAAAGTAAATACGCTCACTATAGCTGTTCCCCAAATTCGTACTTTCGCACTAACTGGACGACCTAGTTGACCACGAGTCATATCCTGTTCACTATAAACGTCCCGATTTCGAGGATTACTATATTGAGAATCATCTACCTTTTTAGCAAAAGGACTAAAGTGTTTATTAGCCATCTAATGACTCCCTTTTCTTATTTAGCTGATTTTACAATCTTTAGCTTACGCAGGGCGCGCCATACACCCATAAAAATAAGAAAAGATGTGATAGATAATCTACCACATCTTTCCAAACATAGCAGATTATCTAAAACAATTGAGCACCTGCAATCATACCGATTAATGCTGCTGCAATAACCGCTACAACAGCCACACAGAAGAAGGCTACCTTATTCTGATTATTAGCTTTAGAAATAATCTCTACTTGATTTTTCCAATTTTCAATTTCACGGTCACGTTGATTCAACTGAGATTGTTGTAATTCAAACATTGACGCTTTAGTTCGAGCTTCAATCAACTCTTTATGAGCCAATTCATACTTCTCAGCCAAATCTTTATACTCAGTAGATGAACGGTCACTTGATTTATCCAAATCATTGTGAAGTCGTTGAACTTCTTCATTCAGAGTATTAATCAAGTTCTGAGCATTTTCAAGTTCACGAGCTGAACTTGTTTTAGTAATTCAACTTGAGCATTAAATTCTTCAGTAAGAGATTTAATTTTAGCTTCAGATTCACTTTCAACTTTAGCAAATCGAGTATCTTCATCAAGTTGACGTTTCATAACGTTCACACGGGCAATATCAACTTGACGATTATCATCTAGGAAGTTAATAATCTTATCACCCCATTGATTTGCGTAATCTTTTTGTGCTTCACGAATAGCTACATAGTATTCACCCAATTGAGCTAATACTTTAGCTACACCTGATTCAAAGTAAACCTGTGCATCACGTTTACGTCTATCTTTAATAGAAACGATATTATCCGCATATTCTGAATCAACCTTATTCAAACGAACACGTCTATTTTCTTCCAACTGACGTTCAAACTTATCACTATTTTGTTGGTCATAAACGTTCATCGCATTCGCTTTAGCTTCATCACCTTTAGCTTCTCGACGTTTAGCATATTCTTCACGTTGTTGAATTTCATAATCGTTAAATTCTTGAAGAACTTGATTCTTAGCTTCGTCGGATACCATTTTCTTAGTATCCATTTCAGTTGAATAAGCATTTTCTTTAGTTAAATCAAAAGCTTCAGATGTTTTAACAGCTAAATCATTTAACAATCGAACATACATCGCATGAGCTACGTCTGAATCAGAAGTAATTTTACGTCTAATATCATCATTAGCTGAATGAATCAAGTGATTCACTTCAGATGTCAACCAACTACCATCTTCATCATAATAAGGAATTAAATAATCATTTGCACCCATCAAATAAATTTCTTTAAATCTATCTGTAGGCATATTCAGATCCAAATCACCACTGAACAATACTTGATTTACAACAGTATCAACTGTTTCGTCATCAACTGTATTTTCATCAATCATCAATGATTCATCAAAACTATCGTCATCATAAGCTTCGTCAGAATAAGACTCATTATATTCGTCAAACTGAGGTTCGTCATAATCATGAGTAATTTCATTCACATCATAATCGTTTTGAACGTCATTTACATTTGTTCCAAATCAGGTTCTTCATAAAAACCATCATCATCACCAACAATCCCAACTTCAGGTGTAGGTTCACTAAATTCATGTCTAATTTCAGGTTGAGCAAACACAGGTTCTTCCACAGTTTCAGGAATACTCAATCCATTCAACTCAGACAAATCATTTAATTCTGAAGTCACTTCAGGTACAACTGGCTCATGAGAAATGTTATTTTGAGTTGATTCAACGACTTCATTATCTTCATCTTCATCAAAAATAGAATTGAAGTAACCTTCCAAATCAGTTCGATGTTCAATTAATTCAGACATAGTTGAAACATAATCCGTTTCTTCAACTTCACCATCTTCACCGAAATAAGCCCATCTGAATTCTGCATTTTTCAAAATAGAAAAATCAGCCAAAGTATCAATAGAGTCTGAATTAGCTAAGATAATCAATTGTTCTAATTCATCTTGATTTTCATCATAATAAACTTCAAAATCACCTTTATTAATAGCTGTAACTAAGACACCCTTACTTTGGTCACGTTTATCTGCTTTTGATGTTGTCAAACCACCTAATTCACTAAACGGTAAAATAAGAACAACACCTCTTGATTCAGAACCATCATCATATCTAAATCCGTTATCACCATAAAGACTATCAACAAAAGGTTCTAAAGCTGTATAAGACAAAGGCGCTTTTTTCTGATGCTTACCTTTTTTTGGAGCTTTACCTTTTTTCACTGACCCATTAGAGTCACTTTTCGAAGCTTTTGAAGCTCCATCTTTTTTACCAAACCATAACACTGGCAAATCCACCTTTCATAATTTCATATCAAAATAATTTTATCATAATATCAATTAATAATCAACATTTAATTAACAAATCATCTACGATTTTGTCTCAATCTAAATTCATCATCAGTTAAAATGACAATCTTAGCGGTTGAATCCAAAACATCCTTATTACCTGTTTTAGTAATACCTTCTAAAACGAGATGCAATTTACGAACACCTGGATTACGGTAAATATAAGTTGAAACAGGCATTGTCACATAATCATCTAAAATACGATTCACTTGACGACCTGCACCAGATGAAGTATCTTTAGAAATCAAATCACCACCTAAATAATTGTTAATCACAATACCATCAGTATAAACCTCAACACCATGTTGTCGATAAAATTTATTAGCAATTTTAGAAAACTTATCCTTAATCAATGTCACCATTGTATCAGGTTGTAAAGGTTTAAATGGTAAAATAGTACCAAAACGGTTAACCAATTCAGGTGGGAAACTACCATCACTTGTGTCTGTGATAGACTTTCTAACGTTCTTATCAAATGAACGAGATTCAGATCCATAATGAGCTGAACTTTCAAAAATTTCAGAACCTAAGTTTGATGTACCAAAAATATAAGCATTTGAAAAACTTACAACTCGGTCATTTTCATCAACCAAACGACCATCATCCAATACTTGCATTAATAGTCGAACAACACTACCGTTTGCTTTTTCAATTTCGTCAAACAATATAATAGAAAACGGGTATTCCCATACACGAGCAGTTAATAATTTTCTAAAACGATCAACCGAATCAGCATTTACATACTCAGTCATATCAAAACGAATAAAAGCATTTTTATCATTAAACAAAAACGTAGACGCCTGTTTAACAAGCTCAGTTTTACCAACCCCTGTACTACCTGCCAATAACCACGAACCACGAGGTTTACCAGATTCATTCATTTTAAGAATTGATTTCGAAATAGAATACATAAAACTATCAATAGCTTCATCCTGATCAAAAATATGACTACGTAAATATTCTTCCATAGCGTCTAAATCAACCTTCATGTCAATTTCAATATTTTTGCTATTTCTCAAAGCATACGCTAATAAATCAAAATTTAAAGGTTTTCTCAAAGAACGATGATAACCAATCATACGTGAAAACGTCAAAATAGATTTACGTGGTTGACTAGCTGAAGGCATAAATTCTTCAGTTGTATTATAAATCGTATCAAACAAAGCTCTCAACTTTTTATCAACAATAATATTCTGCGACTTAGCCAAACTGTTTAAAGCTTCAATAACATCGTTATATGTTGGCTGTGGTAAACTGATGATTTGCAAACGTTCAGTTAACGCTTGGTTCCACATGATTTTTTTTCTAAACTCTTCATAAGTTGTAGCTACAATCAATCGTAGACCTTTGACCCCAGATTCAGCTAGTACAGGTTTAAACGCTTCAGCAACAACAGGTGAATAATCAACCAATTGGTGAAACTCATCAATAAAAATAACTAATTTAACATTATTTTCTTTACCAAAATCAGCTATCTCATTAAATAGATTTTTAACTACTGAACCCATTTCAGCATTATCACGCAATCCAGTGATCATTTCACTCAATTCAGCTTCTAAATAAACATGCTTTTCATCCTTATGAGCCATACCTTTCATCAAGGTCGTTTTACCTGTACCTGGGGGTGCTAGTAACACCGCATTAGATACAATTGGGTCATCATAAGTCGCAAACAAACCTTCAATCGCTTTATCTTTACCTACCAATGTACCTGTGAAAGGTTGAATTTCTTTAGCATGCAACGCCATCATTGGATATTTAGTTTCATCAACTGTAATCCCTTTAATTTTCATTAAATTCACCCCCATAATAAACAAAATCATCATTTCTAGAAGATAAATATTTAGACCAATTAGTTTTACCAGTATGGACAGGAGCTATGACTAAATGTTCAACATAATTTTTGTCACAATCATTATCTCTCACCTTTTATTACCCCCTTTAAAACATTATTAATATACTCAGATTTATCTTCAATATTTTTCAAATAATTATAAACATCATCATCAAGATAAACACTAAGACATTTATCATTTCTATCATTCTCAATTAACTGATAAAGATATACACTAATATTCGTATTTAAATTTTTAGACGCTTGTTTTAAATAAATCTTAGTATCCATGTCAACACGCAAATTAACTGTTTCATTCTTAGATTTTGAAACAACAACTTTATCCAACATATAAATATTTCCCTTTCTAATCAATGTTTTAAGTATAACATAACGTATTACATTTTGCAACTATTCTAAAATAAAAAGAAACCCTAAAAGGGTTTCTCCATTGCATTTGAAAATTCAAATTAAAGTTCAGGTGCATCCATATCAACTGACTTATCTTCAACTTGAGCTTCAGCTTCTTGAGTCGGAACTTCAGGAGCGTTAGCTTTCAATTCTTCATAAGCAGCTTTAGATGCTTCTTTAATTTTCATAGTGTTTGTATTGGTTTTCATAAACTTTAGGACCTACAGTAAATTCAGAAGGACCCATTTCTTTAGCTGTATTAATAGCTAAAACTTTACCTTCAAATTTCTTCAAGTCTTCACCAAGGAAGTTTTCTTTAGTTTGAACCAAATCAGCTTTAATACCATAAACATTTACAGTGTTACCATTTTCAAGTTTAATTTCTTGATGTTTATCACCAGCAGCTTCTTTAATTTTATCAAACTGTTTGTTACTGTAGAAAGCACCATGTTCATAACGAGCTTGAGCTTTACCTTCAGCATCTGGATAGTGAGTTTTACGGTCAACTAAACGAAGACTAGTATTTGCTTCAGGAACAAGTCCTGCTGCACCTTTAGCCGCTGAATCACGAGAATCCAACTGAACTTCAAGCTTACGAGCTTCATTTTTACCTACAACACCATAATCATAGACGAGCAAATTACGTCCTTTTGAATCTTCTTTAAAGTGTGCCAACTTAACCATTGTGTATTACCTTGTGGGGCTTCACCCCACCCTTTCGTTTTGTATCTGTTTCGAGCTTCAACCTGTCACTTGGTCATGATAGTCCACCCGCGTAACTTTCCATTCAGTGATTCCAAACCAAATGGTAGCTCAGTTTATAGTGATAAGGCACTACCTGTTGTTGATCACCAACAGTGCAAGTCGTTACACATCACGCTTACAAGATAAACATTAACATAATAAATCTATTTTGTCAACACCTAATTAAAAATTTTATTTCAACAAGCATGACCAACAAAGTAAGCTAAACCAATACAAAATGACACCTAATGGGGTTGAAAAAGCCAACCAATAAAAAATATTTTCTCTTAATTTTTTAAATTTTTTGTTCATCATACAACACCTCTATCTTCAACAAAATAATCTTCAACTCGTTCATGCATAATATGTTGAATGACATCTTGCAATTCTTTTTCTAAATCCCTACTCAAATCAATCGTATTGTGAGCACGTTCAATCACACCAGCTTCACTTATTTTAGATTTTAAAACAGGTTTCAATTTCATATCATCAGCATACTGTTTCATCTTATTAATATCATAAACTACAAAATCTTCCAACTGAGCTTCTTGGTCAGTACGAAACAAATATTCTTCAACAAATTTAAATAATTCATAACGTTCATTCGCAGTTGTTACAAATTTACTAACATTACCAACTGATACATCCGCATCATAAAAGAAATCGTAATCCAAATGATGTAAATCCAAAGCTTTGACATCTTCAAAATCATAAGGTAATTTTGGTTTTAAATGGAAACCATCATCTTCTTGAACTAATTTGAAACCTGCATCAAATAAGTCCTCATTCAAATCATCCATATTTTTATCAAACTTATCTTGCATGATACCTAAACGAGTTTTCAAAACACCAGAATTCTTTTCAGCAACATAATGACCACCCCTTTGACCGTAAGTACTAAAACCAAAAACTTCAGCATTATCTGGATTCATTCTTCTCATGGATTTATCATTCATCATACGTTCCAAATTAACCATTCGTTTTTCATAATCCATCAAATCTTTTATACGATCTTCATAAACATCTCTTTTAGGTAAAAAACTTAAAAACGATTGGTATTTAGCTTGTAATTGCGCGTGGTACATCGCTTCAAATCGATAAAACTCAAGGAATTTGTCCGCAATTTCATTACGGTTTGGAATATCTTCAAGCTCACGTACACGCTGTTTATACTTATGTTTTTCTTCCATATGGTGTTTACGTCTACTAGAATAAGAACGCAATCGATACCCAAATTGAGCTAAAGGGTCATCCTTTTGACTAGCCAAATCATCTAAATCAGAAACGGCAATATCCATCATTCTTGTATGGACAGTCAAATCTTCACCTCGATATTGACGCAAGGTTTCATAAACCGTGTTAATTGCTTTATCTTCAATCTTTTTATAACCATTTTTGATTAACATTGCTTTATCTTTTTCAGACAGACCTTCCCTATCTGAACGCTTATTAACATAAGCTAAAACACTAGCTTGTGCTTCACGATATCCTGAACCTTCTTTCAAACATTTTGTTTACAAATTCTCTAGCTAAATTATTAGCTCGTTTCATCCGCTTATTGTTTGAATCAGCTCGCCACAAACGTGAATCTTCTGGTAAGGCTGCAAGCATCAATTGACCCAAACCATGTTCATCAATAGCTAAATAAGACATCTTCTTGACAAAAGATTTAACATTTCTTTTTTCAGTCTGATATTGACTTGCCATAAATTGAATCGTTTTTTGATCATCCAACGCAACATCAATCCCTCGACGTAATTGATTCATTGACCTTTGTGTCATCTTCCCTTTTTGTTCACCGTTTGGCGCTAATTTACCAACACCTTTATCCACCATAGCTAAATGGCAATGAACATGTCCAGTATCAACTTGAATAACACCTACATATTGCAAATCATCATAAGAACGTCCAAAACGTTCTAATCCTGACATAACTGCTTTACGTAACTTCATTTGGTCAATATGACCTTTATAATCGCCTGCACGTTGAAAAACAAAATTAGGGTCAATAATACCATTTTCTCTTAAATACTCTTCATCAAAAGACAAAACAGTTTTCATAACCGTTTTACCTTCATCAAAGCATTTCTGAATATCATCACTAGCTTTAATTAAATCTTCATCAGATAATGCAATTTGACCGTAACCAAATGCCACCCCACCAAAACGAACAACGTCTTCAGCAGTCTGTTTCACCAATTTTGGGTCACGCAAGGGTTCAGTGGCATCTTTACGAACCATGTATTTTTTAATAAAATCATCAGCTCTTGACTGTCTAATCGGAGCAATAGGTTCGGTAGCATCTTTTCTTGCCATATAACGTAGAACATATCTTCCTGGAGTCTTACCACGTCTACCACCATTATCACCAGTTTTAACAGTAAATTGATTTTTAACAACAATAGATTGTTTTAATCCCATAATAACATCCTTTCAATATAAACCTAGTATATCAAATAATAACAAAAAAAGGAACAAATTTGTTCCTTTTCTATTTTATTAGAAATCTTGATACAAATCATCAGAATCCTTATCTGGACCAAAATGACTACCTTCCATCATAGCGTTCGTTAACGCTTTAGCCACATCATAATCATTAACCACGTCTTCTACCTTGACAGAATGAGATTCAATGCTTGGTTGACTAGGAGCTTCAGCATGTTCAACTTCATGTTTCTCAACAATAGTTGTTTCTGCATCATCAACATACTTATCAACTTCATGAGTCTTATCTTCAAGAATGTTATCAAGATTTGCGTGAAGCAAACGTTCAATTGGTGATTGGACTACTTCAGGTGTCACAGGAACAGCTTCTTCTTCAACTTCAGGTTCAACCTCAACAGTATGTTCTTGAACTTCATGTTCATCTTCAACCTGATTATCGTAAGGATCAAATTCAGGTTCATAAACATAAGTATTATCACCTAAAGCATATTCATCGTTAACATCATCATGTTCAAGGTTAATATCAACTTGTTGGTCATCAAAGTAAGTAACCAAATTATCATAACCTGATTTTTCTGAATTGGTTCTCAAATCTGAAATCATATCATATGAGCCATAAACCAATACGTTATCTTCCAAACGAACAATAGATACATCCATTGTGACTGGAATCTCAAAATCAGTATCTACAAACAATTCAGGTGTTTGAAATTCTGGATTATACAATCCTTTTCCAACCAAAACAGACAATTCATAATCCGTAAAATCATATCGAACCGAACGATTTAGTCTATCTTTTTCACGATATCGAAACTCAGTAATACCGTGACCAAAATCACCTTTAGCACCTTGAATTTCACTATCTAAAACCAAATAAGGTCTGTATCTACCTTCATCATAAGAGTCAAACGCAATATAAGCGTTATATGGAGCTACAATCAATGAACCTTCAACCGAACCCATATGTTCAATATTTGCACCCAAAGCTTCTAATTGATTCACATTAAAATCGGAACCAGTAAAACCTACTAACTTCATTTTGTTTACACCTTTATCCTATTTATTTTTTTAACATCTTGAAAGGGTTCTTAATATTTGTTTTAGCAAACCAATATTTAATCCATGAACCACATTTCTTCCAAAATCTATACTCAGTATAACACAATAAAACAACAATGACAAGACCAAAAATAAATACATAAGCTATCATAGGTAAATAGAAGAATGCAAATTGATCAGTCAATGGACTATCTTTACTAAGACCACTAACTTTATAAACCTCAATAGCCAATGACGGGGTCATATTAACGGCTACCCATGATGTAACCGTAAACAACACACTAGGAATAAAAGCTATACGCAACATCCAAAGAAAAGCTGTAATAACAATAGCGTTAGCTTCCTTAAATTTACCGATAATCAATTCTTTATAACCAAATTTAATTACCTTTTTAGAACTGTCTTTTTCTTCACTTTTTTTCTTTTTAAAAAACATTATTTACCACCTTAATCTAATGTATAACCAACTAAATCATAAATCTTAGAATCTTTTGTCATCTTATATTCCAAAGCTAAAGAAAAATCTTTAGAACCTTCATTCTTACTTTGAGTTGTTACAGACACAACCGCAAAATAAGAATAGACATCAGATGAATCAGCGTTTGTCACATACGTTTTAATATTGTTGAACTTAACATTATACCCATTGACATCAATTCGGTTATACTTTTTACCATCAATTTCTTCATTAAACAATTCAGGCATAAATACCGTCATAAAAGATGAATCTGATTTCAGATAATATTTAGTCATAAGGTCTTCTCGAATTTTAGTATATTCATCATAAGAATTCCAATTGAAAATATAAGTCATTAAATCATTAACAGCTTTATCATCAGCTTCAACTTTATCCGATTTCAAACCACCTGCTTGAGCTTTAACTTTTGTTACAGTAGTTTTATTTTGAACTGACATTTGGTCAATTTTATTTTGTAATTGAACTTTTTTACCTTCTAATTGAGACAAAGAATGTGTTCTTGAATTAGATACACTCACCATAATAACAAAACTAGCAACAACTAATGTTAAACCAATAACAGATGGGATATACGTTTTAAAATTTTCTTTAACAGACATTATGAATCACCCCCTACAACAGTTTTAATAGCTTCAGTTCCAGTTTTAGTAATATTAACTTTAACATTTCCAAATTTATTTTCAGTAGCATCAAATTCAGCCGTCACATAAGCAAAGAGTTCACCTTCATCTGAAACATTTTCCCAAATAACTTCTTGTTTAGCAGTCGTGAAAGTCGTTGTTGTTAAAAACTTCCATTTACCTTTAGCAGCCTTGTTCCTTCAGCCTTTGGAAACCACTGTTTACGACCTGAAGGATCACTATTTATAAACATTTCACTTAAACGTTCAACACGAGTTATATCTAAAGCGTCTTTCGACTGAACCCCAGCTTTAGCAAATTCATCCTTATCACGTTGGGTCAATGCTTCACCCCAAGTGTTTTGCAATTCAGTAACCTTATTACCCAAATCTTTAGCCGAATATAAAGACTGAGTGATTGTTTCTGTCGTAATACTAGAATCTTCAGCTTCTAACTTAGCTAAATCACCTTCCAATTTAGAAATTTCTGTCTTCAAATTATTAACAGAAGTATCATAGTTAGGTTTACCCATATATGTGATTCCACCTAAAATTAAAGCTAAACTAACCCCACCTAGACCTAAAAATAAATTTAGTTTTTTTGAGTCAAAATTAAATTCCCGTTTTCTTAAACGATCATTTTTTGCCATAATATTTGAAACCTTTCATTTAAATATAGTTCAATTGTATCACATTTAGTTATACATTTCAAGAAAAAATGAAAGAAAAGTAGGTAAAAACCCACTTTTCTTTTTATTTCATAGACTTAGCTTTAGAGCTAATCTTATAACCTGCTTTTTCTGGAGATGCAAAGGTATAACTAGATGAATATTCTGATTTCTTAACATAACGATAACTCCATTCAAAATCGTTAACACCAGTATCAAACCATCTTTTACTTCTAGCACCACCTGATTTATCCCAGTTCTGTTCAACTATTAAAATATCACCATTTTCAAAAACGTGAGACACAACACCCGTATGTCCGTATGCATTTGTTGCAGTTGGACCTTGAGAGAATACATCCCCTGAAATAGGTTCATTTCTAACTTTAACACCTAATGACGAAGCCATACTACTAACAATCGCTTTACCATCACCATGCATACCATGTTTGCTACCAATAGGTTGACCATCTTTTTCCCAAAGAACACCAATCAACGATGATGATAAAGATGTACATTGGTTACAATAACCAGCATTAACATAACCATCACCACCTAAAGTCCAACCTTCTCTAGAACCAAACTTCATACCTACACTTCTAGGATCAATAGCATATTGTTTTAATTCATCTGGAAGCTCTTCTTTTGTCCAACTACCTCCACTATCAGCACCACTGAACTTACCGCCTTTTTTCTGCCAACCAGAACCACCATAAGATTCAGTATCAGGATCACAATCCTCTAAACTTTTTTGAGTTGATGCAACTTTATCATTACTTGCAGATTCAGCATTTCGCACAACAGCATCTAAATTGATTTAGCATAAGTCTTATCAACTTGCATTTCTTTAATTTTAACATACCATTTAGCTGCATATTGTGCACGATTTTCAGCATGCGCGTGAGTTCCATCATTAGGAGTGAAATTACCCGCTTCATATTCCCATTTATTCAAGAAATCAACAGCAGCTTGTTCAGGATTAGATGAATTCATACCCTTAAATGTTTCAAGACGATGATAATATGACGATTTATTACTAAAACTAGACAACATATAGGTCAATTGAGCGTCTATGGACCACATATCTAAAGATTTTTCTTTAGAAAAATGATAAAGACCCATAGCTCCGCCACCTGTCCATTGCCATACTCCAACACCTAACGTATGTTGACCTGAAGGAGCGCCCTCTTTATAACCTGATTCGTTTAAACCACCATTATAATAACCTAAGAAGGTAGACCATGAACCAAAGATATACTCAATAATTGGACCATCTTTTCTTGTCTTTTCATAATTTTCTTCAGTCTTGTATTTACCACCTGCAACGTGGTCAGATTCAAATTTCTTAGGACTTAAACCTGATTCTTGCTCACCATTACCAACGACACCTGAAATTTGAATATCATTCAAGCCCCATTCTTTTAACGCAGAATGAATCTTTTTAACATTTTCTTCTTGTTCAGCAGTATTAGCACCTTCATCACCAGCTAACGTTTTAGCTTTTTGAGCAGCACGTTCTTCATCACTACAATCTTCTAGCTTAACAACTTTTTCATCTTTAACTGCATTATTACTAGCTACAACAACAGCACCTGTAACCCCAACAGCCGTAACAGTTACAGCTGATACTGCTAAAATAATAGGAAGTACAGCAAACGCAGGAACACCAGCACTTGTCAACAAACCTGAAACAAAATTAAAACTATGAATAGCTAATTGGACACCTTTATTTTTTAAAATGGAGCCTTTTAAAAAATTAGTCGCTTTATCCATGACACTGGATGAATCACCACCATCATCTGATTCTCCATCACCCGTCAAATCAGAACCAATGTCACCAAAATCACCTTCAGACGAAGAATTTTGAGAATCAACACTTCCAGTCTCTTTTTCAGGGTAAGAGCCTTCCCCATCACCTTCAACCTCAGAAGTCTCAGCTCCATCAGAAGAAACATCAGATGTTTCACCAGAAGAACTTTCAGGGTCTGAAGTTTCACCACCATCAGCAGATGGGTCTGAAATTTCAATTTCATCACCACCATTACCACCTGAAAATTTATCAGCAATTTTATCTTTAGCTGAACCTAATCCATCTTCTAATTTATCAGCCATCCAAGCAGAAGTATCATCACCAAACCATCCATGTATGAACCATCTTCAGAAACCACACCTTGATTGGCGTCAGACGCACCACTAGATTGTCCATCAGGTTGTGCAGATTGAGCGTCAACACCTTGATCATTTTGTAAATTATCAGTTGATTCATCAATACTCTTATTAGGATCATAATCAGAAGTATTTTGATTCAAATCTTTATGGTTCTTCGAATCATTTTTTGGTTTCAACTCTTTACCAACCTTATTACCATCAGGTTGTTCATTAGAAACACTTTTAAGCTTCAAATCTTTAGACATAAACCTTTACACACCTTTCTAACAACATATATACACCAAGTATAACATAAATAACAAAAAGACGCTACAACTTTAGCGTCTTAATTATTAATAAAATAGGAATCTATCATTTGATGCTGAATCAACATTTGTTGTTGCATTTTCTAAAGAAATATCCAAACTCAACAAGTCTCTCAAATCACCTGTTTGATAACCAATTTTATCTGTCAAATAAGCATTGACTAAATTAACATATGTTTGAATATTATCATTCATACTAGAAACAGCAGCATTATCAACACCGATATTTTTAACGAAGTCTTCTAATTTAGAACCATCGCTCATAGTCCATTTAGGCTCATATTTAGACAAGTAAGTAGCGTTACTTTGTTCATTTTTCAATTTAGCTAAAAATCTAGAAACACTCAAATTATCAGGATTTAATTTACTATTATTTATAGATTTAAAATATCCTGTTTTCAAATCAACATCTTTAACATTGAAGTTCAAACCACCTGGATAAACATAATCTGTTGTATACAAAATACTATCACCCGAACCACTAAAGTTATCAGATTTAATCTCATTAGGGATATCAGGAACCACTAACTTAGTATTATCAACTGACGTAGATTCTAATCTAGACTTCATTTCTCTAATTTGAAGCATCAATTTAGACATTCTATTTAATCGTTCATTAATTTGAGCAACTTTATCATTATTAACTTTAGTACCTAAAGCTTCAACATAAAAATCTTGAACTGAAAAATCAGCATTTTCTAAAGTAGTCAACTTAGTTGCTTGACTAGCTCCTAAATTATAATAAAAATCAGCTTGGTCATACTTAGAATACGATTCACCAGATACTTCTTTACCTTTAACTACTTTTTCATCAACTGTCTTAAATTCTTTTTCCATACGAATTGTTGATTTAAAGATTTGTGATTCAAAACCTGCATTATTTACAAAATACAAACCAATATAACCAGACGTTCCGAATACATAAACAGATCCTTCAGGTTTAGAAGATAAATTTTCTTTACCTTTTTTCAAATTAGACGCAGTTGTAAATACCTTATAATCACTAGCACTACTTGAAATATTCACACCATTATCGAACTTAATCAGAACCATTCCTCTAGTTTTTTCTTCATTTGTATAAACACCAACTACCTTACCAGTTTGATTTGTTCTTGAAAAGACTGCTTCTGTCGTGTAAACCGCTCTAGATGACAACGTATTTTTATCAACACCAAACTTATTATAGATGGAAACAAATGACATTAAAATCAAGGGAATCAAAATGGAGAAGAAACTAAACATAAAACGTTCAATCTTTTTATGCTTGTTCATAATATTCAAATTTGAAAACATTCCCATTTTCAATCTCACTTTCTAAAAATATAATTATATACATTGATTATATCAGAAAAAATAAAAAAAAACAACCAGACAAAGCTGGTCATCTTTTATTTTCCAAAAATACTTAATGCATTACGAACTTCGTATCCGATATAATCAATTAAGATAGCATTTGTACCATTAGGACTAGAATTACCAAATTCAGTAGCTGTATTACTCAATCCTGAACCAATTGTACTAGCTAACTGCCAACCTTGGTACATGAATGCAGCACCAAAAATAGCACCGATAATCATTGTAATTGGAGACATACGTACTTCTTGTGATTCAAATACATATTTACGGAACGCTTGAATAATACACCAGATCAATGCAGCTGCACCAATAGCCATCAACAGATATCCACCGTTAGTTTGAATAAATTTAGTAACGTTTTGAATTAAATTACCTAATGACCAACCTGTATTTTGACCACTTGTAGTTGAACTTGCAACCACAAAATCATTAACAATGAGACTTGAAGCCCCTAAAAAACTTTGAAACATAATGTTTCTCCTTTCAAAAAAATTAATCTATAAATGTTTTCATGTAACTATAACATAAAAATAATAACCTGTCAATAATCAAACAAAAAAAATATAGACCATAAAGGTCTATATTTTAACGAGGTCTAGTTGTTCTGTTTCGTCTTCTCAAACGTTCCATTTCAGCTAAATGACTTCTTTCCATGAAGTCAGCATCAAAACCATTAGAACTTGCACTAGACGTTGGAGCCATATCTCCAATAGATTTTTTCAATTCATTTTCAATATGTCTACCAACTGGATCAAGTTTTTCACCAGTAGCCATCATACCTTTGGCAGTTGCTTTAACAACCTTACCAGATGTATTCGCTACACGCTTAATTCCAGACGTAAGTGCTGATGTATTCGTTACAGTCGAGCTAGAACCGCTTTGAGGTCTATCTAACGATTGACCGCCATTACCACTCGCATTTTGTCTAGGTATTGAACCACTTGAACTTGGTCTATTCGTCATACTAGTATTTCTACTATTTGAAGTTCTATTATCATTTGATGTATTTGATTGATTTCTAACAATCGTTTGACCACCATTTGAACCAGAATTTGTTGAACTTTGACGTAAAACCGTTTGTTGTTGTCCAGATGAACCCGTTGATTGACTAGATTGTCTTTGTGGTGTTGAACCACTTGATGAAACAGGTGAACTACTTCTATCTAAAGCAGTATTAATCAAAGTCTGACCTAATTGAGTATTAGCAGCTGTGGTTACACCTTTAGCTACGCTATTTCCAATCCTTGAAGCTTGACTTACAACAGATGAACTTCCAACTGCACTAGCAGCTGACTTAGTAGCATTACTAATAGCTGAAGCAGATTGACTAACCGTTGAAGCACCATTTTTAATAGCATTACCTGCGCTAGACACAGATTGAACCATTTGTTTGACACCACTAGCAACTTGACTAGCTCCACTTGAAATCGATTGTTGACCTGAAACAACACCAGAAATTCCACTAGCTACATCACGTACACCTGAAACAGCTTGCTTACTTGCAGTAACTGCGCTAGAACCTGCTTGTTTCGCAGAATCTTTAGCTGAACTTAAGTTTTGTTTAGTTTGTTCCATATGTTGAGAAGCTTTACTTATTGGAGCAGAAGAAACATTTGTCTGGTTAGAACCTTGTTGCTTACCGCTTTCGCTAGGTGTTAAGCTACCATTTGATTTCGCAGTTGATGTCTTACCACTTTGGCTAAAATTTTGCTGTTTACCACTTTCTCCAGGAACAATACCACTATTTGATTTAACAGATGAAACATTACCTGATTTAGACGAAGGCGTTTTACCAGTTTCACCAGAACCTTGTTGCTTACCACTCTCACTTGGTGTCAAGCTACCATTTGATTTAGAAATTGGTGTTTTACTAGTTTGATTAGAATTTTGTTGTTTACCACTTTCACCAGATGATAAACCACCATTTGATTTACTCAAACCTTGCCCACCTTCAGCTGTCGCAATTGATGGTCCAAATAATTCTTGTTCAGAATCATCAATACTAGATTGTTTACCTGACTCACTAGAAGCTGACACTTTAGATGCTTCAGACAATCCTCTTTCAGCCAATTCACTAGGTGAATCATTTTCAGATTGAGCATCTGATGAAGCTTGTTTAGGTGATTCACTCGATGCTGATACTTCATCATTTTTACCAGATGAACCTGATGATTTAGCACCATTAGCACCACTAGATTTAGAAACTTTCCAGATGAACCTTTACCAGATTCAGAACCACCTTCAGCTGTAGAAACATTAACTGTATCGTCATCAGAGATAACAGTACCTTGTTCGCTATCACCTGAACCACTAGAGCTTGGAGTTCCTGATACAGATTCAGAACCATTTGATGAACCACTACCTGAGCTAGATTCACTTGAAGTAGGTCCACCAGAACTAGCTTGCTCACCATTAGTACCTTCAGGTTGTTCAGATTCAGAAGCAGATTCTTGACCATTACGGTCAATTCCACCCTCACTCTTCACTTTCTCTCCGATACCTTCGGTTTCTTTACTGTTCGCTTTCTTAGAATTAGGGTCTGGTTTTTCACCTTGTTCGTCTTCAGCACCATTACCACCGTTAGTCTCAGTTGATGATTCATCACCTGCAACATAACCATCGTTATCATCGCCTTCAGCACCTTCAATATTTGAAGAACTGTTACCTGCAACAAAACCACTTACTGCTGAAATAGCGTTTGTCATACCACCAGACTCACCTTTAGTATCATCTCCATGACCAAGTGAACCATCAGCATAAAACAATTTACCAATCATAGTAGTAAATGTTGAGTCAGCCATATCAATAATTGGTTTACGTAAACGAAGTAACATTAATAGCATCCAAACAAGTACGATAACACTCAACATAAGTGAGAAGATTACTAATACAAATCCACCCATATTAGCAGCACCTGCTAAGAAACCAATGTTTGTCAAAGCTGTTGAAGTAACTTTACTACCATTATTCAATCCTGAAATAGCATTTGACAAGATATCTGGAATAGCAATATAGATTGTTTTAGCCAACTCGTAAATAACAATTGTTCCAACAACCTCAAAAATCAACATAATTGTTGCTGAAGCTGCTTTCACCATACCTTTTTGCATACCTAAAGTACCCAAGAAGATAGATGTGACCAAATTGATATAACGCTTGAATGAAGCTACAACCATACCTACTGCATATCCAACCGCTAGGAATGCTACTCCAAACAATAGAGTTACAGTATTAATCCAAATCATAAATTTATGCACATAACCTGCACCAACTTGGTTAACAGCAGCATGTGATTCACGACTGAAGTTTGATGTCAATGTATTTGTTGAATAAACACGAACCTTAGTTGCTGTGAACTTAGAGTTCAAATAATTAAACATCTCCAAGTAACTCATGGTTGCTTTCGTATTACCGTAAACCATACCTTGTTTAACAGTTGCATTTGGATTTGATTCAAATTTAATCTATCACTCTTAGAAGATGAACCTGGTGCCCCACTACTATTCTTAGCAATAAAACCACCATTACCCTCATCAGCATAACCTCTAGATAAGAAAATATTTGGATATTGACCAAATCGATAGGTTTTACCTAATCCAAACCATCCTTCATTCACCTCAACACCCCAAGTCTCAGGATCACCATCTTGAACATGTGGATTAACATACGCAATATATTTATAACCTTCTTTACTAGTTAACTCAGTAGCTGATGCATTCAATCGATTTACCAAACTACCAGGTTTTTTACTATCCTCAGAATCACCTCGACCAGCAGCTTCAGATAAATAAGATTTGACTTTTGTCTCCCAATCACTAGGTAAATAAGATTCACCTAACATATAACGAAGCAAAATCGTATTGACACCTTCAGAAGTCTTACTATCACCAGTCTGCTTATTAGACAAATTCCATGAATTATCAGCAGAACCATTATCAGTAGCTTTCTTTAAATCTAAATGATTTAGAGAATTGATACTCAAAGCATATTGACGAACTTTAGCTTTATTTTGATACGGTACATCAGAGATTGACGTATCCCATGTCAAATCAACATCACTTGGTAAATAAAGACGGTTGTTTTCAATCCAAGCCTTATTATCAATATATGCTGAATAAATAATTGCGTCTACACCGACACCACCATTACCTACATTGTCTTTATTAAAAGTTTCAGACAAAGCGTCTAATCCTGCTGTATACGCAGTCCCCATCACAGGTACACCCACAGCCAAGAACAAGAAATAAACAATAAAATATCTAAATTTTTCAGCTTTACTCTTCGTTAATGTTTGATTTTGACGTCCATTACCAGTAAAGATGAACATAAAAATCCATATCGCAATAGTCAATGGAATCATGACAGTCCAACCAAACTCAGCAAATAATTTATACAAACCTGACACTGTATTTGTTAAAGCTGAAAACATACCTTTTTCATCAGCATTGGTCCAAGTATAGTTAAAACCCTTTGCAAACCAATTAAAAGGATTTGTAACTTGTAAAATTGAAATAGCTAATTTAAATAACAGTTCAGCACCAGACGCAATAATATAACCAAGCCATACAACAGCTCCAGCAAACATACGAATAGGGTGAAAACTCATAACACTCGTCATACTACTATCAATACCTAAGGCATCTAAAGCAGCTCCATAATAAGCATATGTTTCAAGTGAATTATACGTATTTCCTGAACCTAATGAGTCATATGAATAATCAACTGTTGATGATGATGTCTGACTAGATAGGAAACCTAAGATTCCCCCACCTTTAATGACACTCTTATCTGGAAAGCCTAAAAGAGCTCCACCACCACCGATTTTTTTATTCGAACCATTAACCCATGTATAATCGGCATATGTCCATTCGTCCTTACCAGTCTCAGCTTTAGCACCCTTGATTGCTGACTCCGTTAACAAAGTATGATAATCATAATCATGACCAGGCTTTTCTTCTAAAGTTTTATAACCAGTGGGAGAAGACGCTGCATTATAATATGCTGACAACCAAGTTGTCATCTCATAAAAGCTATAAGACATATCAGTTTTGTTTTTATCGTCATCACCAGTCGCTTTAACCTCACTAATCGCAAAAGTACTAGATATAGGTTTAATAACATTCTGATATGTGAAAACAGAACCGACAACTAATCCTAGAGCAGCAAGTAATCCTACACCATAAATTTTGGTATCTTTCCAAACTTCAGATAAGGATCGCAATTTAAATTTCATTACACATTCCCCCTATACACCAATTTTGGATCAAAACCAAATACAATATTATCGGTACCCCTTCTCACGTAAAATCTGTTATGACCTTTACTTGTAACCAAATTAATTAAAGCATCTGGAACACCCTGTTTTAAAATTTCAACGTACCTATCGAAAATAGCTAAACTCATGTAACCCAATACAGTATAATCAGCTGTATCAAAATGGTTAAAGTTTCTATCATTCAGCATTTTCGACATTATTATAAACATAAGCAATTCGTCCACCACGAACAATAATACCATCAATTACATCCGACATATACTTACGAACAGATGGTTCTAATAGTTCAGCTCCATGAATGACAATCAAATCACCATCATCAATCCGTTTAGTAGCAAAATCAATAATATTTACCAATTGTGCCATAGCTAAACCAATACCACGTTCTCTTAAACTAGAAAAGTCATAAATAACTCGTCTAGATTTACTAGCATTATCAATAACATCATTCGTATAAACGTCAAACAAGTCACCATCTTTATCAAGCAACATCGAGAACGTACCTTTAATGATATTGACCGCTTTCAAGTCATTAGGGTCACGTTTTTCACCCTTAACAAGTTCAGCCTTATGCATACGCTCTAACGTTTGAACCATTGAGTATAATCTAGGATAAGATTCATGTGGTAAACCAACGACACGCAATTCATCACGATTTGCTTTAGCATTTTTAGTCCACATACCCTCAGATTCATAATACTCGTTTATAACCTTAGACATATAACCATCGATAATACTTTGGTCAGTTGCACTCGCATTATAAAGCTGTTTCAACATCAATTTCAATTTCTCAACATGAGAAGAAAAAGCATTCAACTCATCATGAGCTTTACCTGTTTTAGGGTCAATAGAACCAAATATTTCAAGTGGGTTAACATCACCATGATCCATATTAATCTTAGACGTTAATTTCGCCAAATCAATAAACGACCCATCAGCGCGTGCCATCCCAACGTTTTCTAAATCGGCTCCATTTAAAACAATATGAACTGATTTTCGATTATTCATCAGTGTTGCATTACTCATTTTCAATGCCCACAAATCAGACATAAACTGTTTGTTTAACTTTTTATACTTCTTATCACCTGCAATAACAACATGACTACTAAACTTATCAATATCCATCAAGATACCTGAATTGTTTACATCACCTTGCATATCACCAACAAAGGAACCTGTACTATCAGCCAAACCTTGGGTAACCAAATTATAGTTACCTGCAAATTCAGTTGACGTCATATGGAACCCTTTACCTTGTCTCAAATAACTAGGTGCTAATAAGTTTGTTAATTCTTTACGTTGGAAACCTTCATGTGTTGCAATCTTAAGTGTTGCAAATTTAGATGAATACCAACGGACAACAGCTTCTTCTGCTTTGTCCAAAGAGTCTAAATCAGGAGCTTTAATTAACAATCTAAAATGAATATGTAAGTAAGAAGCACCATCAATCAATTCTTCAGCAATAATATCAATATCACTAGACGTTGATTTAGCTTTCTTCTTCTCTGACCTATTAACACTCTTATTTGTTTCATTATTGTTAAAAGCTGAAACTTTATCAGCAGTACTTTGATGTTCTTCAATCCAAGATTCAGACATCTTATCTACTGATTGAATTAATGCTACAGTAACATTTTGTCCCAAACCTTGAGGTATTAAGTTAATTCCCCAAAAAATAGGTAAAGGTTTTTTACCATAACCTTTATTGATAAAGGTTACAATTTTAGCGACTTTATCGTCAACTTCAAAATAATCACTGTGGAAATAATAACCTTGTCTAGGTCTAACTTCATTTAAGAAAGGATTATCCTTAAAACTTCCATTGATTTTGACTAAAGGTTCATCATCTTCATTATTAGCTCTTTTTTTCAATTTAGAAAAAAAGCTTTGTTTTGATTTTTTCTTACCTTTATCTTCATCAGATTGTTTTACATTATCGACAATATCGTCAACAACTTTGACCTCTGATCTAGGTTTTTTCTTAACCATTCAAACCAATATCCTTTCAATTAATTTACTTCTAGTTTATCATGTTTCATAAGAAATTGCAACAATAAAAAGCGTTAATTACTTAACGCTTTCACTTTTATTTGAAAATAGATTCGCTCATACGCACAATATCTTCCATATACTGAGTTCGAGCACTCTTCAATATCAAACTACCGTTATCAATATCATGCTGAATCAATGTTTTCATACTTTTTAATAATTCATCATTACTTGTTCGTAATAACCAATATTGTTGAATACTTCTATAATTCATAGAAATATCATTAGCCAAAATATTCACTTCTGCGTCCATCAAATCACCAATGATGTTTCTAGTTTCATCATCAATATCAGAATTAGCTAATGTATTCCACCTATGTTGATAATTACCTAACTGCAAATCAACTTTTTGACCTTCCTTAATCGTAATCTGAGTAATATACATACCTACATCAATTTTACGCCAAAAATTATCAGTTGCATCCAAAATAGCATTTTTATCTTCATCAAACACTAAAATTGATCCACTACCACTGACAGATAATAATGTACCAACATCCCCATTCTTATAGAGAATATCACCATTATCTTTAACTTTAGCAATCCCATATAATTTATAAAATGCGTCAACATTACTATTTCTAGTGGTTTTCAAAAATCTCATTTGTTTTGGCAAATAATCAATCAAAGCGTTGATATTCATATACTTTAATTCACCAGTAGGTAAAGTATTAATCAATTGACTTACAAATAAGAAGATTAAAATGACATAAAATACATTAAAGAAAAAACTATTACCAACAAACATTCCCATCTTAAATAAAGAACCTACAAAAAATAGAGTCCCAATATAAGCTGCTATCGTTTTAACACTGACCAAACCAATAGGTGAATTAGGATTTTTAGACAAATTAATCATCCTATCAAAATGAGTTTGGTTTAAAGACGCAGGAATTTTGTAACCTTGTTTTGCCATCATATACCTCAATTCATATTGTTTTATATTTCAGTATATCAAAAAAATGTTGGATTTTGTAAATATTTCACTTCAATTTACCATTGATCAAATCAACATAATTTGACAACATTATTTTTTTTATCACTATTTCGTTTTATAAAAATTAAATTCAATATCTCTACAAACACCGAAACGATTTCGTTCAAAAATATTTAAACTTAAAAATTCTTTTACAAAATTTCGCATCATTTCTGAATTACCAGAATCCAAATAAATAAAACACGAAATAAAACCGTTTAAAGCTAACATATCAAACTTACAAAAACTTTATAACCCTTGATTCTACTAAATTTAACAATATTTGAATCATAAAAATCAAGGTCATCAACCTTAATATCAAATGCCCAATAACCATCAAAAATATAATCTTTTTTCACACTTTCGATAAACAAAAATTGACCTTCATCATAAAAATTAACAAGTTTAGCATCATAAATGATAGAACGCATCCAATACTTTGATGATTTTCTAATAAAAAAATTATCTAAATCATTCATCAAATTCACCTCAAAGAAAAACTTTTAACATGATGACCACCCTTATGTATAGGTCCCATTGTCCTAAATTCAATATAATTACCTCTTGTTCGATTATAACCATTATAATAAGAATCAAAATAATCAATAAAATAAGCTTCCATATCATCTAAATCACGAAAACTTGAATTTTGAAGTCTTAATAAAGCAATTTCCATATTATGACCACTAATTAAAGCTTCATTTAAATCATCTGCTCCACCTTTAGATGCTTGACCATTAAAATGACCTCGTAATCGCTTAATCACATTAATACTTTGACCAACATAATAACAATTCATATCAACATCATAAATGATATAGACACCTTTGAAATCATACTTAGTATAACCTTGCTTTGTCTTTCTTCTAAACTCTTGCACAGAATACCAATTCCATGATGCTTCATTAATATTATTAATGGTAATGACTTTACGAAAAATAGGTTTATTTGGTTTATGTCTATTACCTTTAAAATAACGTCTATCATCAAAATAATCATCATGATAACTATGATATCTCTCATATCTTTTATGTTTAAAATAATTACGAATTTCACCAATTATAATAAACATTACAAACATAAACAAAGCAACTAGTGAAAAATAAATCAAATTGACATCCATTTAAAATCACCTCAAAACCTAAAAATGAACTCACCAATTGGTGAGTTCAATCATTTTATCCAAAACTTGGAACGATTTTCTTACCACCGTTACCGTCATCTTCAAGTTTCAAATTAGCATTATAGAAATTACCAGTTTTAGCTGACTTCAATTTTTCAACATAAACAGTTTCACCTGCATTTAATTTTGCTTTTTCATCGTCTGTGAATACATGTCCACCCCAAGAGTTTGGACACTCTTTTTTAGATGCAAATCCTAAGTTTTCAAAACCTACATATTCAACAGTACCTTTATCACCCTTAAATGATTGTTTAGACAATTTACCTAAAACTGTGTAAGGATTTTTCGTTTTCGCAGAAATACGAGTGACTTCAATCGTTTTACCTGCTTTCAAATCAGCCCATTGTTGATCAGTGAAACGTTCACCACCCCATTCACGAGAAACATTCCATTCTTTACCTTCAAACTCTAAAACTTCTTTTTCTTTTTGATCAGCCAAATCATTCACCTCAATATTTAAATTCTTTCTCATTTTTTCTGAATTAATCATCATTGTTTTCAAGTCTTGTTTTACAAAAAACTCAATTTCATCCAAACATTTATCCATATTTAACAAACCTGCTTTAATAGCAGTCATTTCAGCATAAACAAGCTCTGTCAATTCTAGTGACCCAATATAAGTGTCAGGTAGCAACTCATAGGACATCTGACCTTGAGTTGTTAATTGTAACTTACCTTTAACAGATTTAATCATAGGATGTGTTACAATCTTACCTTTAACTTTCTTCGCTTTGTTAGATCTGAATAAGTAGACGCTTGTGTAGCACCTGTACCAATACCTGATGTTTCAACCTTATGACCATGTTCATTCAAGAGTTTCAAAATTTCTTCAGTTCGCTTAACAATCGCTTCTTTTTTAGCCCCAGTATTCGCTTTAGAACCTTTATCTAATTGTATCATCAACCATTTAATGGTCGGTTGAGCTGGTTTAGGTGGGAATCCTTCATGTACATACGGGTCAGCAGTTCGACCGAATGATTTATATTCTTCTGCTTCCTCATCAATGGCTTCCTCATCAATGGCTTCCTCATCAATGGAGACGTCAGAATAAATTGATTTCCAACCCAATTTTTTAGGTACCGAAATACTAGACGTGTACTCAGGATACTCTTTTAGGTTTGCTTTTTGTTGCTCATATTCATAGTCTTCAGCAAGTGTTGCCAAATAATTTCGTGCCAATAGAACATAAATATCAATCGCACTTGGTCCAAATTGTGACAATTCTTGTAAACTATTTGGTACATTTTTACCTGGACGGTTGGCACCGTGGACACCACCCTCTTTAACGTGTGTTTTACGAGGTTTTCTATGTGTCAGCTCTTTTGGATTCACACCAACTAGATTTGCGATTTTATCAATTAGTGGTAACATTTGGTCGAACTGATCTGGTGTTACAAAACGGTCCTGAGTTCTCGGGTACGTAGTAACACCAGAAGTATACATCTTTTGATAAGTCGCTAAAATTTCATCAGTTTTATAACCCTTCACTTCTAGGGCTGATGATAAAAATGACAAGGTCAACAACGCAGGTGGTGTAGTTTTCTTAGTTTGAGTTCCAACCAACTGAACATTACCAGTTTTAAAGTCTTTGATAGGCACATCATCTGCTTTCGGATACTGTTCAGCATCTGCTTTTGTAAAGATATTACCATTAGCGTCTTTAAATTTAACCTGATAAGAAGGAACTTTTTTATACGCTTTAATTTCAGCTAATCGATCACCAATAATACGAATCATAGCTGATTTCAAACGACCTTGAGGTAAGTTTGTTCTATTATCACCTAAATGTCTAGTAATTCTAGAAAATTGCATCGAAACAAAATCCCAACGTTGTCTAAATGCACCCATTTTCCATTCAGGGTCTTGCTTCATCGGTTTCAACGTAACTCGATTATCGAACGCTTTTAACGTTTGATCTTTATCAGTTTCATCAGAAAAATAAGCACGTGTAATTTTCTTATGTGAAAATCCTAATTTATCAATGGGTTCCCAACCTAGAACTTGACCTTCACCAGTTGGGTCAACATCGGTCATAATACAAATTTCATCACACTGGGAAAAAACAGATTTCAAATTCTTCAAAAGATCTTTTACATCTGAACGAGGTACCAATTTATCCCAATCAAAATCACTAGCATGCCAAGGTAAATTCTTTAAATCCCATGATTTATACTTGTCGTATTTATCAGCAGGAACCATTTTAGTGATATCTTTTGTATCATATTGATACAGGTGACCTACTGCATGGACAATAATAATATTATCACCATTACGAGTTGTACGAAAACCACTTGCACCAAAGTTTTTAGCAATATTTCTTGCTTGAAATGGTTTTTCATTTAAAATAGCAATTGTAGCCAATATTAAATACCGTCACTTTCCAATTCGTCTTTTGTTTCAACAGATTGATTTTGAGAATCATTTTGTTCTTCAAGATAAACTTGCAACCAATCAGAAAACTCATCGATTTCATCAATATCATTATTCAATTTAGACAATACCAATTTTCCAACTTTCATTGCAAATTGATTTTCACGTTCTTTTTGACGAGTTTTTAGCTCTTCAATTTTAGAATAATATGACTCAATCAGTTCTTGTTCTTTTTTCAGACTAGCTTTGTTATTTTTAGCCATTAAAAATCACCTTTTTTAAACTAACCTTTCATTTTGTAATACATACAGTATAACACAAAAAAATCATAATTGCAAACAAAATAAGTCATTATTAATCTAAAACAAAAAAGTCTAACAAGAAGTTAGACTTTTCTTACCACCAACGTGTCCAATCTTTACCAAAATAATCTCTTATTTCAGATGGAGCATCTTTAATTGGTTCTGATTTTTCAATTTTACCACGAACAACTAAACGTTGAGTTGCATATGTATCAGTACATGTAATCAACGTAATAATACCTTCACCTTCGCTATCAAAAGCTACATAACCTGCGTCTGGGTCTACAACAAAGATATTATCAATAACGTATGTATAAATCTTTTCAGAATCACGAGTATAGATTTTCATACCTTTTTGAGCACGTCTTAATGGACTAAAGAGCAATTCTTCAAATCTCCATCCGTAGAACAAAGAATGACTAGCTAATGCATAATTACCTTTACCCATTTTCTGTCCTTCTTTCATAGTTCCTGCCCCAATAGCTAAACTAGCATTATCAAGACCTTTGACTATAGGTAAATTCATTTCTAATTCAGGAACAGCCATAGCCCCAATAACAGGCAAATCTGTATAATGATTGTCTCCGTTTGTCATTTCAGCTAAAACATCAGCAGACGTTAAAGCTCCTACATTACTAGGATCAAATGATACATCGGCATCTTCATTTTTAACCATTTCATCAGGCTTTGTATTATCCACATAAGATGTACCATAATCCTCAACAATCTTATTTGTTATAGATTGATGAAACATTAAACTTAAACCAAATGCAAAACACACAAATATCATTAGAAAATATAGAATAGTTTTCCATATTTTTTTCTTACGTTTAGGTTTATTATCTAGTGGTTCAACACTAACTGATTTAATAACCTTTGGTTTTTTTGTCATAAACAATCCTTTCTAATCAACATCCCAATATTGATCATCTACTTCATAACCGTCGTACTCTTCAGAATTATTTAATTCCTTTTTATATTTTTTTATCGACAGTTTTCTTAACAACATAAGCAATCAATCCCAATCCCATTGTTGTTACAACTAAGATAACAATCGTTTCTTTACCTAAAGAAAAAAATGTGTTTGAGGAATAATAGATTTATCTTCTTCAACATTAGCTTTTTTAACAAACTCACCAATAACCAATAATCGATGTGAGTTAATACCATAAGGGGTACATGTTATCAAAGTTACATTAGCTGGGTCATTACTATTGATTGGTTCTTGAGCATACACTTCTGCTTCTTCTGGTGTAATGACAGTCATTTGTTTCACAACATAATGGTAACCTACATCACCTATCTGGATAACAAACGTATCCCCAATCTTAGTTTCATCCAATCGTGTAAACAACATATCCGCACCAGGCATACCATTATGTCCAGTTAAAACAGATTTCGTACCTACCGTATCCATAGGAAAGGCTGTATCACTGACATGCCCAACACCTTTAGCTATCGTTTCTTCAGAAGTTCCATGATAAATTGGTAATCGTACATCAATTTTAGGTATCGTTAATACCCCAATCATACCATCATTATCAGAAAAAATACTATTATACTCATTCAGACTATTTACAAGATTACTATTACCTCTATTATTGATAAACTCCTGAATAACTTTGTTATAATCAGTTGCTTTTTCTAATTCAGTTGTAATAGATTTCTTATCTGTCTCAGCCTTTCTTTCATAAGACCTTATCAAGTTTCCTTGCTGATGCTTAACATAAATCCCATATGTCAATAAACTGATCATCAATAGAACTGTAGCTGATAAAACACCAATTAATCGTTTATCACGCTTACTCATATTTAAATTAAAATTAAATTTCAAACAAAACTCACCTCTGATCGTATAGTATATACAAAATTATATCATAAAAAAGAAAAAAGAGTTCAAAATTGAACTCCTTTTTTTATCATTTATTCTTCAGATTTTTTACTACGGAATTTCATGAACAAAGCAACTGCTCCCAAAACTACCATTGTAATACCAGCAATCGCAATTCCAATTGGGCTTTGTTGACCTGTAGATGGAAGTAAACTTGCTTTCACATCACGTTTTTCTTTAGTGGCACCATCAGTAGCTTTTTGACCATTAGCTGAGTTATCAGTTTGTGCTTGTTGATTATTATCACCTTTTGTCAAACCATAAGGTAATTCATAGTTCTTACCACCATATTTGACAATCAAAGTTTCACCATCTTTAGGTGTTGATTTAAGAATTCCGTCAAACTTGTAATCATCACGAACATTGAATGAACCTAATTCAGTTCCATCACCACTTGTAACAACTACTTTCGCATAGTCACCTTCAAGTTTTTGACCTTCTGCTAATTTAGATTTATCAATCATACCACTGAAATGAACTTCGTTATCAGTAATCTTATCAAATTTCATTTGAGTAATCACACCGTCAACAGTAGTCTTAGCTGAAGTATCTTCTGTTTTATTGTCAGAAGATTTATTATCAGCAGTCTTGTCTTCAGACTTGTTATCAGTAGTCTTATCGTCTACTTTATTATCAACAGGTTTGTCTGATTTATTGTCAGAAGTTTTGTCTTCTGTTTTGTTATCAGATGATTTATTAGCATTATTATCAGTAGTTTTATCTTCTACCTTGTTTTCAGCAGGTTTGTCAGCTTTATTGTTAGTAGTTTTGCCATCCACTTTGTTTTCAACTGGTTTATCCGCTTTATTTTCAGAAGTTTTATCTTCTGTTTTAGTTTCAGCAGGTTTGACAACACTAGATTGTTTACGATGAACAACAGTCAATGCACCATCTTCACTAGCAATAAAACCTTTAATCACATCAACATCAGTCGCAGATTTAGCTGTGGCAAACGCAGCTCCAACAATATCATAACCATCAACCTTAGAAATAGTTACATTTTCATTAACTTTTGCTTTAAAATCTGTTTCAGACAAGACTTTACCATCTGTGTCTACATTCTTAACCTTCACAGTAACTGTATCTGATTTAGGTTTTTCAGATTCTTTAGTATCAGTTTTAGCATCAGTCTTCTCAGATGAAGTCACATTAGCTTTTTCTTTCACTGACTCAGCACGAAGTGCATCGACAGCAGCTTGTTTAACTTGCAAATCTTTCAGCTTTATCTAGACGAGTTTTAGCTGATTCGAATTTATCATTATTAGTTTTAGCAACCTTAGTAACTTCAATTAAAACATCTTTAGCTGACTTAATTACAGACGCATTATCTGCGATAATTTTCTCAGATTGAGCTTTAACAGCTTTAGAAGAATCAACTAACTTAGTAGAATCAGCTGATTTCTTATTAGACTCAGAAATCTTAGCTTCTTGTTCAGCAATTAGGTCATTATTGTCTTTAATTGCTTTTTCTTGCAAGCTCACAGCGTCAGCAGCAGCTTTCGCTTCTTTTTCTTGAGAAACCAATGTTTTTTCTTGTTTAGCAATCTCAGCTTTAGCAGTTTTAATTGCTTCATTCGCTGATTTAATTGTATTTGAAGCTTCATCAATCTTATCTTGCGCTTGTTTAATAGCTGTTTCAAAAGTTTTCACATTACCCTGTGCCTGACTATAAGCATCTGTTCCAGATTTAGCTTCAGCCAAGTCAGCTTTAGCTGCTTTCAAAAGTTTTTCAAAATGTTTGATATCAGCGGTTGGTTCAACTTTAGCTTGTTCAGCTACAGGAATTTTAGCTTCTTCTGTAGAAACAATTTTCTTTTGAGCTTCAATTACTTTTTTAGTTTCAACTACTTTAGCGTCAATTGTTTTCTTAACTTCCGTAGCATCTTTTAATTTGTTTTCAGCCAACTCACGAACATTTTTAAGATTTTCAATTCTGTTTTCAGCAGCAGTAATATTTTTAGCTTCAGTATTAAGAATAGCTGTATTATCAGAGATAACTTTATTAGCATCTGTCAAAGCAGTTTGTGCGTCTTTAGTTACTTTCTCAGCTTTAGCTAAATTGTCTTCAGCAGTTTTCTTATCAGCATCAGAAGCAGTTTTAACTCGGTTAGCCAATGTGTATTCAACTGTTGCATCAACAAATTCTTTATGAGCTACGTCACGAACATCAGTAGCACGTTGCAATTTCGCATCAACACTTTCTGAAGATGTGCTTGATGTAGAATTATCTTCAGCAAAAACAGTACCTAAATTAGAAACTGTACCAACAACTGGAGTAGCCATTGATAAAATAACAGCTGATGTAGTAATAAAATGTTTAGATTTAGACATTTATAACATCCTTCCTTTTTTTCAAATATTTTAACAAGGATACAATATCAAAAAAATCTCGCAAAGTCAAGCGAGATCCTATCATTTTAAAAACTTTATTTTCCAAGGTTAGACAACACGACTTTACCGACTATATTTTCTCTAGGAAATGCGCCAACTTGCCTACTGTCTTTAGACACCAATCGATTATCCCCCATTAAAAAATATCCTGTCGTTGGAACTTCAACCTTGAACGTTGAAATATCTTCATTCGGTTCACCAGTAGCTGAGTCATTATCTTGAGTTGTAAACGATGGACTTGTTTTCGCTCTTAACTTCATATTATCGTCATAAGTATATTCTGACTCTAACTCACCTGACTTAAACTTATTCAAATAATCGTCTAAATAAGGTTCACTCACTTCAACACCGTTGATATACAAAACATCATTTGTATTCCAATTTATCTCCAGGCATCCCTATAATTCGTTTGACAACTCCATAAGGTTTACCATTTTTATCCAACTCTTGAGCCACCACCATATCAAAACGTTTTAATTGAGAAAACTTATTAGACACCAAATATGTGCTATCTTTAAGAGTTGGGTCCATCGAATGACCCGACACATTATTAATCTTAAAAATAGATCCCACAATTAAAATCAAACCGAACGCAATCACCATTGGCGAAAGCCAATAGAGTAACTGCTTATAAATATTTAGATTCTTAAAATCAAAACCAGATGATTCATTATCGACAGTAGGAATAACAATATATCCCTCAATATTATGATTAGACATGTGCTCATCAATATCGTATAGAATTTGCTTCATACGTTTGTCTAATTTATCTGGATTATTTTTATAAATCGTTTTAGATTTTAAATTATCGAGTTCATAATTAAACAAGGTCTGGCATTCGGCTAATGTTTCACACTTTTCTAATTCAGTAAAAAAGCTCATATCAATCACCTCTAGCTCGTTTATAATCTTTTATAGATACAACTTTACTCGAAATAATTCCATCTAATACTCCAAACGCATCAATAGACTGATTCATAATAGAAGATGTATCTAAAAACTGTTTAATCGTTTCACGATTTTTATTTTTAGGAACATTCGCTCTTTCTAAAAGTAAATATCCTAACATTGTTTCAATCCGTTCATTTTGAGAAATATTCTTATCAAATTTTTGTTGCAACTTACGTACCCTAGTTTGAACGTCTAATTCAACTAAGTTGGTATTCATCAGCCAATTAAAAAACTCAATCTTTAAAGAATTATTTTCAAAAATATCATTCAACAAATTATCGGTCACATTCACATTCAAATGACTTAATCCAAGTAAACTTAACATCGTAAACAAATCAGACCTAGTTATTGTAAAATCATGATTTTTCATTATGGACGTATTTAATTTATTTTCATTCAGAATCATCACTTCTTCATCAGTTAAAACACCTGAACCTAACAAATACTCTCTAGACGCATTAACAATATTTTCATCCAACAAATCAACCAATCCATTCGCTATTGGAATTTTCAAAGTTTTTGTACTCAAATCAATACTGGTTAATTTACTTTTTTTAGTTGATTTTGGTTGAACTACAGTTGGTTTAGACACAACTGGTTTTTCAACTTTAACAACCTTTGGCTTTTCTGCAACTTTAACTTCAAGTTGAGCATCAGTCTTTTTTTCAGACTTGGTTTCTACTTTATCGGGCTTTACTTCAGGTTTATGTTCAGGTTTTTCCGAAGATTCATTAACATTCTCTTTGGTTTCAACTTCTCCATTTAAAATCGCTCTACATTCATCAATAAACGGTTTATAATCAGCAACACCTTTACCTTCATCAAAGCTTTTCACATAACCTTGAATTCTATTGATAAACAGACTAGGTTCAGACTGAGTATAAAAACTATCTATAGTCTTTATAAAGGTATCAGACATAAATCCACTGGACTTGTATTTCTTATAAACAGAATACAAGGCTTTCTTTAATTCAAATTTATTCATACAAACAAAACCTCATATCAATCATCATCCAAAAGATAATTATCACCACGAGTTAAACTAATCAAACTATTAAATCCAGTGACCGTCACTTCTTCTAAGTTAGAAACATTAGAATTTAAACTCGTAATTAATTCCACCAACTGATTCAATCTTTGTATTTCAGCCGTTGGTAAATCATAATCACCATTTGAATGTCTAATCTTTAAAGCAATCGCTTCTCTAACAAAATCATTTTCAGAAAGACCTAATTTAGATGACCAAAACTGAACGGTCGCATACTCAGAATCTGATACACGAACAGTCATACGCTTCATATTTTCAGACATATCAAACCTCATTTCATTTAGATATAAATCAATTATATCATTTTAACATTGAAAAAACAACAATTTTGACAAAAATAGAGTAAAATTTCACCTATTTCTATCAATTCCCGAACTTTCTAAAATATCTATGGAATTTTGTCTTAAAAAATTTTCAAGTCCGTTTTAGTTTTAGTATGTACTAGTTAGCTAATACAAAGCTCGTTCTTAGAGGCTCTAAGGGTTAAGTCGATACTTTGAAACTTCAAACTATCACTATTTTTCCTATAATTTTTATGGAAAACATCGACTTTTAGGGGTTTTGTCTTGAAATGGAAAAAATTTTCAAGACAAACTGGTCTATATTTTATATAGGTTTTCGTCATCTTGTCTTAAAACGGGATTTCAGGAAAACCGAACTATAGTTTTGAAAACTGTATAATCGAGTATAAAAGTATCTCTTTTATGCATTATTTTGTATAGACATCATGAAAAGCCTTGGTATCATTGCGTTCATATTAAATACTTGACAAAAAAGTATAAATGTGCTGGGGGTGTTTTTTTCTTAGACCGACTTTACTTTTATTTTCATTTCAAGACAAAATATAAAAAAGTGTTTACAAATCAACAAAAAAGTTTGTCTTGAAAATTTTTTAGTTTTAAGACAAGAAAATGTTAGCGCTTACAACATGCATGGTTGAGCGATTCCTTTGTCTTGACTTTGTCTTGATTTTTTTTGTAAGCGCTAACAATCAAGACAAAAACGCTTACATTTTTTCATGAAAATTTCATGAAAATGGAAAAAATGTATAATATTCATTCGGATTACATGAAGAGGGTACAAGAAATCTATATAAAATAAGGATTTTTGAATGACAATTTATACATTTTGGAAATTGAACTAATTTGATAGTATTTTTGGACAGGTTATCACCTGTCGATATTAAACGTGTAATATTGGTAAACAATATTACTACTGACAAAAAGGCTTTAAACTCAACGTTTTATTAACGATTACACAAACGCAATTAAATCAAAACTTTTTTAAAATAAATGATAAAAACCGTTGACAATAAAGAAATTTTGCGGTATACTTATATCAAGGATTAGGAAAGACCTTGTTTACAAGGTTTTGATAATCTAAAAAAATAAAAAAAAGGAGTCATTTAAAATGACAAAAGAAACTGTAACTGTATCTAAGAAAGATCTTGTAGCTGAAATTGCTGAAAAACATGAATTGACTAAAAAACTTTCAAACGAAATCGTAACTGATTTGTTTGCATCAATTAGCAACCACGTTGCTCAAGGTCATGTGGTTAGAACTGAACTTGGTAAATGGGAAGTTCGTGAAACTGCTGCTCGTAATGGACGTAACCCTCAAAGTGGTGAAGCACTAGTTATTCCAGCTTCTGTTAAACCAGCATTTAAAGCAAGTAAACAATTTAAAGAAGCAGTTAAAGCTTAATAATCAAAATACTAAAGTTTTGATTTAATTATGGAGATCCCGTGCCATACTGGGAGTTTTAAATTTTGGAATTTTCCGTGCCATACAGGATTAGTTGATATGTCGGATAAGAGACATCAAAAACCTTATCGATGTAATACGTAGATTGCCGAAAGGCAATCTATTTTTTTTATATAAAAAACGTATAGAAAAAGTATAAAAAAAGAATCAAGGATATTCATCCTTAATTCTTACGTCTAGACCAAACAAAATATAAAATACTAATACACAATACAGCATAAATAATAATAAACACAATTGATATCAACAGATTATGAATCATAGTTGAATAACCTGAAATTAAGAAACCTAACCATAGAGACATATTGTTAAACAACAAATGACCGTAAATACAATAAGATATTCTGTTTGTCTTATAATACAGCATAGCTAACAACAATGCTAATGGTAATACAATGATTAAATGTACAACAGTACCATGTACCAACGCAAATAAGGTAGCTGATACAGCATGTAAAGATAAATATCTCCAAATAGAAGCATTTATACCAGTTTTAAAAATAAAACGACCAAACAACAAATATCTAAACAATAATTCTTCAGCAATTGGAGCTACAATACCGATTAGTGAAAGTGTAAAAACAATATCACTAGGATTTGAAAAATTATTAGCATATGTATTAGTGTATGTAGAGTCACCAAATGTTTTATATGTCCATAAACACAAATTGACCAACAAACCACAACAATACAATCAAGATATAAATAATTGTAATATCTTTACCATAATATTGTTTGATAATACTACTATCTATCACTTCTTCATAATCAGGTTTTTTTCTATCATATCGATATAAATAAGTAAAACCTGCAATCAATACAAGATTACCAAACAAGGTTGAAGCTACAACACCTGCTCCTGATGTCAAACCTGCCACAAAAATATACAGAACTGCAATACCAATCAACAATAAGGGTACAGTCTGTTTCTTCAAAACGTCCATTAAAGACCTCACTTCCTAGCTTGTTGTTTCAAAATACCTAACAAACGTTCATTATAACGCCAATTATCCAAATTGGACTCATGTCTATAAGTATCTAAACGTTCCTTATCATAAACTTTTATCAAAAACCAACGTCTCCCATCAGGACTAAGACGTCCAATATTTTCCAAAGCAGTCAAGACGTACTTAGGTATTTCTAAGTACGCTGCCGCTTCTTTTTTCGTTAAAAAATTATTCTTCGAATTCTTCTTTTTCACGAGAATATTCCTTTTCCTTTTTCAAATCCGCAACACGTCGTTTATAAACAGTTACTAAATCTTTATCTGTAATACGAACTAAATCATCATTTGTCACGTTCGCACCTAAAGTACGTAAACGGCTATCACGTGCTAATACAAGTGCTTCTACTAAGTTACGAACACCACCTGCATTAGAATGTGGATCAGCATAAGATGTCAATAAATCATTAAACGGTTTACTTGCGATCAAACTATCGTCCATAACGGATTTCATACCTTTAAGCATCAATTTAAAAATATCTACAAATTCTTCATGATTATAGTTTGTAAAACTAATCCAATATGGGAAACGACGTTTCAAACCAGAGTTCCCTGTTTCAAACATTTCACGCATGTCTTCTTCGTAACCAGCTAGGATAATAACTAGTTCATCACGGTGGTCATCTGCTTCTTTCAGCAATTGTTCCATCGCTTTATCACCAAATTGACCGTCTTTATCGTTTGCTAATGCATAAGCTTCATCAATAAATAAGACTCCACCATAAGCAGATGCTGCAACTTCATGCGTTTTATCAGCAGTTTGTCCAAGGAAACCTGCAATCAAATCACGAGCAGCGGATGCTTCTACCAACTTGTTTTCAGGAAGAACTCCGTTTTCATATAATGCTTGTCCAACCAGACGTGCAAACTCAGTTTTTACCAACCCCTGGAGGTCCTGAGAACACCATATTCCGAGTAATGGTTGAACCGTCTGATAAACCACGTGCGACACGAATTTTATCCATCTCAGATTGAGCGATAAAGTCTTCCAATTGTTTTTTTAACAAATGGCTGACCAATCATTTCTTTGATTTTTTTCAGTTGCTTTTTTTGTCTTGCTTTTCAGGTTCACCTAAACCTGTCAAAGAAGGGTCATCAAATACGGATTCCATAGATGTAGCACTATTTTTTTATTACGCATTTTGAAATCTTTTGAAGAAATCAACTTGGTTTGACCTAAATCGCGTAAACTACTTCTTGCTCCATCACTGACTTGAACAGTAACTTCTTTACCTACAGTCCATTTCGCACCATCAATGACATCTTCCATTTGAATAACACTGTCATTTGCACGTAAATTCAAACCATCAGCAATATTAGCTAACAATCGTGTTGTTGTCTTATCAAAATAGACATGTGTCACATTCTTATTAGCTTTAATATAGTTAATACTACCTAATCTAATGATAGATGGTTCATCAAAATGACTTGTAAATGTTAATAATTCTAAAGAATTTGAAGTATCATTAATATTCAATTCTTGAATTTTAAATCCACCTGATAAAATACATTTACCAACAACAGTAATACTGTTAAAATCAACAATATCCACATCATGTCGTACCGAATTTCGCACCAAAGTCAGGTCGCAAGAAGATGTATCCAAAATGTGACAACCAATATCTCCTTGATCGCGACTACTAATGGTGACATCACCTTGTACCAGTAGTTTTTTAACATAAAAAATAGCACCATCTATTTCAGAGTTATCTATTGTCAAATTTTCGCATGTATTCCCAATACCAGCTAGAGCTACATCTTTTGATTTTGGCTCTACCTTGATTTTAGACCGTTCGATAGTCAAATCTCCAACAAAATCTTCTGTCAATATGATTGTGTAGCGTGTTTTTAGTGGTTGTACAACATTTGCATCTAAAAATTTAACATCACTATCGCCATGCAAATAAAATTGACCAACATAAGAACCAATAAAAGTCACATCACGTCTGATGTGAAGTGGTTTTTCCAAAACTTGTTTTGACATGGCTTCAACAATTAAAGGTTCACCTGAAGTTTGTAATAAATCACTAACTTGGCTCATATCTTTAACAGCTTGACCAAACCGTTTTGGATGTAATTTTGGATATAATTGTATATGCAAAATAAAGTCCTCATTTCGTTATTAATAGTTTCATTATAGCACAATCAATCCCAAAATTCAAGAAAAATAAGGAATAGGAAATCATCTGGAAATTCCAGATGATTTTTGATATAATAAATACCTAGAGGTATTCGGTTTAATACCGAGAGTTATCTTAAACCTCATAAAATTAAAAAAGAAAGTCGAGACAACATATGGTTAAGAAACATAAAAAACTATCCATTGAAATTCTAATTGATACACTACTAAAAACTGACATTTATCACACAGAACATGTCATCAAGACCAATTTTCAATTAAATAATTCTATTATGGAATATATCAAAAACAATCCTACATCCAAAAACAAGCATATTTATATGGAAATTAAACAAGTAACGGACCATTTGTCTGTATTAGCTCAAGCAGCACTCATGCAACCAATCATTGTCCGTTCATCTTCAGCTAAACAATTTGAAAATATCCAATATCAATTGAAATCATTGAAAAGTAAATTAAATCACAATAAGAAAGGTTAATGTATGACAAAATCATATAAACTAGAAAATTTCACACCAACAGATCACTTTCGAGAACGTGCTTTAGAACGTTTTGGAATCCAAACAGAAGAAGAACTCATGCAATTCATTCATGATAATAATGAGGTTCATGATTCTGGACTAACACCAACTAGCAATCGAGAAAGCACCTTATCACGTCAAGGTAATATGTTTATCCTTGATACCATCAATAATAAATTAGTGACTGTTTATAAATCCATTTCACCCGTTATTGCTAAAAATAAAAAGAATGAATTTCAAGATAAACTAAACATGATTATTCGAGAATCACAAGTTAGCACAGCTAAAGCTTATTTATCTGAAATTAAAGAAAACATTCAACGTTTTTATTTAAACGCTATGAATTTGATCAATGAACAAGAAGAGTCTTTAATCTATCAAATTTCAAATCCAGAACTCGAATTTAACAAAATTGAAGATATCTATAAGGATATGACGATTATTCGATCAACTTTAAATCTCTTGTCTAAACAAACTAATTTTTATGAACAACATAAAACAAATTATGAATCTAAGACAACTATTGAAGAACAACAAAAATGGACTCCTAGTCAAAGTTTAAGTTTAGATGAATTTAAAAATTCTGAATATATCGAACCTTATCCACAAGCTTATGTTGATATTGAAACTATTGTTGAAAAAACTGAAAAATCATTAGAAAAAAAAGAAACCAATCTTCCAGAAGATTACAAACCAAAAGTATCAAACAATGATTTAATTTCTGATAAAGATATTCTAAAAGATTATCTTGAAGGTCCTGATAGGGTTATCATCAATAATTGGTTTTCAAAACAAGGTAAATCACCATTAGGTAGTCAAGTAAACAAAGCTATTAAATCTGGTTATACCCAAACTCAATTAGAAAGTCTAGTTAAAACTCAACTCAGCATCATTCATTTTAATAAATTTAAAAAAATGTATTAAAAGATACACTTAAAGATGCAAAAGCACGGAAATTGAAAGGCAAAAAATAATGTACGATAACGACATCATTTTAAATAAAAAAGATAATGGTGATGTCATTGAATCATCAAAAGCATTGTCTATTTTTAATGCAAACATTGCAACCATTGATTATGAAAATGAACAATTTTCAGGTAAATCAGTTTGGATGAAAGGTCGTTTAACAAATATCACAAACGTTGATTCTAAAGATCAACGTTTTTTAGATAAGTTAAACAAAGTGAAATTTTACAATCATAAACTATACTTCACTACTGTCACAAACCTACCTTTAAAAGAAAATAAAGAATATCAAATTTTAGGTAGATTTGAAAAAGCTTACACTTCTAAAGGTGTTTATGATAGTTTCAAAATTGAAGCCATCTTAAATGATGATTTTTCATTTGAAACCATTCGTAATCTATTAACAATGGGTTCGGTTAATAAAAAATTAGCAGATAAAACAGTTTCTGTTTATGAAGAAAACAATCTAACCCCAATTAAATCTCTTTTAGATATTAAAAATGCTGAAAATTCAACTATTTTATCTGATTTTACAGAAAAAGAAATTCGCTTCATCCAAAAAGCTTTAGATACGACTGATAACTCTATATCTGAAACCATCATTAAAGCTGAATTAACACCATTATTTGGTGATAACAATAAATTCCCAAACAGAGTTTATGAACGATATGGATTCAATAGTTTAGCAACCATCAAAGAAGACCCTTGGGAAATGATGTTTACTATTTCTTACGCTACAATTGACATTTGTGATAAAGTAGCCTTAAAATTAGGATTTGAAGATATCGAAAATGATTCACGTCGTATTAAGGCTTTAATTCGTAAAGCTTTCAATGACGCAATTGATAGTTCTGGTCATACTTATCTACCATTTTCTGATTTAGAAAAAATGCACGCTAAATATTTAGCTCAATATTTGACGTTTGAAGATCTAGAAGAATCTTTGAATGATAAAGAAAACAAACTATTTGATTTCATTATGAAAACAGAATTAGGTTATCAACCTGAAACCTTGTTTGATGCAGAAGAAAATATTTACAAAGCATTGATTAATCTTGTTCAACAAAAAATTGATGTACCTAAACGAAAGGTTGCTAATCTCATTAAATCATTCGAGGAAGAAAAAACAAATCAACTCAGAATTGAAAAAAATGATAACTCATTAGAATTTAAGTTTGCTAAAAAGCAAAAAGAAGCCATTAAAAAGAGTTTGGAATCAAATATCTTCATCCTAACAGGTGGTCCTGGTACAGGTAAACAACTACCTTGTCAAGTATCATTAGAGCTCATCAAGAACTGTTTGATTACCCACCAATTGTGACTACACAAAGAGAAATCATTAGACCTGTCCTACTTCTTGCCCCAACAGGTAAAGCTGCTAACAGAATGTCTGAACAAACTGGACTTGAAGCGTCCACTATCCACAAACAATTTAGAATTATCCCAGATAATGGTTGTACGGATATCGATATTGTTTTGACTAGTTTAAAGACAATGAAAACAAAATTGATTGTCATTGATGAAGCCTCTATGTTGGATACATTTGTAGCAGGTACAGTATTTGAAATCATCAGCAAATATAATGAACAAAATGAAGAATCAATTAAATTGATTTTACTTGGCGATGAAGACCAATTACCGTCTATTTCAGCAGGTCAAGTCTTAGCTGATTTAAATCATTATTTCAAAGACTCTGATTTTACGGTTCATTTAGATGAAGTAAAACGTCAAGAAAACGGTTCAAATATTCCTGAATTAGCTAGTCTAATCGCAAAAGGCGAATTTCCAGATAAAGAATGGTTTTTAGATAAACATGATATTAGCTTTATTGATACCAATTCTAAAGATATCATCAAAAAATTGCAACAAATCTTGTTTGCTAAAAAATCAAAAACAGGAACTTTATCTGATTTACAAATTTTGACACCCTATGTAAATTCACCAAGAAATGGTATTGATTATGGTACGACAAATATGATCAACCATTATGTACAAGCCATTTACAACTCACCTTTTAATGGGATTGAATCAGAAGACCAATTAACTCCTGATGAAAAAGAAGCTTATGCTAGAGCTAAATTCGGGGGAAAACCCGATAAGTATTTCATACCTAAGATTAAACGTTTCGTCAATCATGGTGACAAAATAACTGGTCAAGCTGGTACCTTTAAAGAAGGTCGATTGTTCAGAACTGGTGATAAAGTAATTTGTAACACAAATAAATCCGCAACCATCACAAACGGAACGGTTGGTACTATCATTAAGATTGGTACACATGATAGTAATGATGTAAAAGAATGGGTCATTCTTGTAGATTTCGGAGAAGAAACTTACACAGAATTTCCATACGCTGAATGGGAACAACTTAGTTTAGCGTATGCTATCACTATCCACAAATCTCAAGGTAGTGAGTATAAAAATATCATTATGACCTTAACAAGACCAACTTATGAAGGTGACCATTTCCTAAACAGAAATATTCTTTATACTGGGGTCACAAGATCAAGTAAAAATGTTATCCTAATGGGTGACATCAATACTTACAAACAAGCGTCTAAGAACATTAGACCGCACCGATTAACTGGTCTCGCCTTTATCTTAAAAGAAGACCGTTTAATTGAAATTCTGTAACCATCTCAAATGAGATGGTTATTTTTTTATTTAGTACAATTGATTAATTGTATATATTCTAGCACCACATTCTGAGCCACCAGATTGCCTGAGATTTGATTTGAAATAAATTTTCAACCAAATATATACCCAACATCTAAAACGTCGCTACGGGCGTTATACAGGCTCAGAATATGGGTGCCAATATGAGTGCTATTTGAATAGACGATTGATACTACAATTAGCAACAAAAATACAGACAAATAAAAAATTGCCACCATAAAGGTAGCAATTTTTATCATTATTTAGCTAAATCGTCAGCTTCTTCACGTTTACTTGAAACAGAGTAGATTGTAAATCCTACTACACCTGCACCGACAGCCATCAAGATAGCCATCATTTGTCCACCAGTAACTGGAAGTTTTTCCATAGTTTCATTGACAACAGTCATTTCAAGTGTACCTGCATTAGCATCAGAATTCAATTCTGAAGAACCAGTTTTGAAGATTTGGTGATAGAATTCAGTTAAGTTTGCATTACCTGAAAGTTTGGAGAGTTTTATCTGTCGCACCATCACCTTTAATGTAGCTGTTTCTGTCATCTGACATTTTAGCAGTTACAGTAATTTCAACTGGGTCTTTAAGTAAACGGTAACCATCTGGAGCTGCAACCTCTTTGATGTAGTATTTACCTGAGTCAAGACCTACGATTGAGAAGTTACCTTCAGCATCAGAAACAATATCTACACCTTGAGTATCAGCAGTCACTGAGTCTTTGTCAACAACGATGTACTCATTTGTTCCTTTAGCGTTAGAACCATTTTCAGCTTTAATATTTCCAGTTGTCGCTTTAGCTCCATCTGGGTTAGACTCACCATGTTCTTCATTTGTTTGCATGTTTACATTTGAAGTTGTTTGGTCAGCTGTTGTTGTAGTTGGTTTTTTCTTAACAATGATTTCTTTAGTCATTGCTGAGTCTTCGTAAATACGGAATTTAGCACCTTCAAGAGCGAAGTTGTTAGTATTTACTTTATTACCATTCAAACGGTAAGTGAACGCAACTACAGTATCCCATGGAGTTTTACCATGTGGTTGGTCACCTGGAGGTGTATTTGGTTTGTTATAACCTGAACCAGTTGAGTCTGGATCATTAGAGAAAATCAAACGAACATCGTTTTCATAACCTGGGCGTCCAGTATCTTCAGCAGCCAAGTCATTCAAAGTAGCTTCATATTCGTAATGAAGTTTCATACCTGAATAATCATTTGTATGTTCAGTCGCGTTCATACCTTCTGGGAATTCACGATCAATGATTGCTTTCAAATCTTCGATTTCAATACCGAAAGTAGATTTAGGATCTTCAAAGTTCTTAGCAAATTTAGCTTCTTGAACAGTTGCGCTCACATTAGAACCAATTGTTTGAAGATTATAATCTGAAGCTTTCAAAGTATATGATTTATCACCTTTAGAAATAACCAATTTCATTTTAGCTTTATCAGCATGAAGAGTCAATTCTTTAGCCATACGGTCTTCAATGGCGAAGTAATAACCGTGGTAACCATTCATATTTGGAATAGTAATATCATTTTGATAATGTACAGTTTGTCCGATTTGGTAGTCACCAATATCGTTCCAACCATCGTTACCTACAACATCTTTGTTATCATCTTCTTGAATTTCTTAACAATTTCAGGGTAATCAGATTTAAGTGTGATTGTAGCTTCATTATTAACCGTATTTACAAGCACTAATGAAGAAGCGAAATGTTTACCATCTGTTCCACGTCCATCAGGAGTAGTCCCTGGTTGACCGTTAGAAATATCATCACCTGTAGAAATTTCATCTACAACATAGTAACCCCAAGAAAGACCTGTAATCTTAATAGAGTTAGTTGATGATGGGTTACTTACAGTGATTTCATCACCTGAAATCCCTTTAGCTTTGATTGCATTCTTCAAATCTTCAGTGAAGTAACGGAATGCTGAGTATTCAGATTCAACTTTTTGTGGAGTTTTAGAACCTTCAACTTTGTGAGTATTCAATGATTGAATATAGTCAATTGCAGCATATTCAGACACGTCACTAGCTTTAGTGATTTTGTTGTTTTGTTTATAAGTATCACTTAATTTACCAAATACAACTTCTTGAACTACAGCTTTATACTTTTCATTGAAAGTATAGTTAGTTGATTCTTCATGTTTCGCATTTTGAACATTGAAGATTTTATACAACATGAATTTTTTATTTTTAATCGATTGAGTAGTCTTAGCACCATTCAAATTGATGATACCATCTGTTTGACCACTTCCATCTGGAGCAACTTGAACTGTTTGATCAGCTTGGTAAGACTCAGCGTGTACACTTTGCATTAAAGGTGTCACCATACCAAGAATTGTAGGAGCTAACAAACTAGCACTAATAGTAGCTTTTGCAACATTTTTCTTTAAATTATCTTTAAACATTTAATAAAAACCTTTCATCTATCATAATTTTTAACAAAGACCTTCATTTACGGCTAAAAAATTAGCCGTAAATTTTTAGTCTTCACGTTTTTTAACATAAAATACAAGTGAACCAATCACTACAACTAAAGCAGCAGTACCTGCAAGAGCCCCATAAATAGAACCTGTAGCTGGTAGTTTTTGCCAAGTATTGTTCACAACGTCAAATTCAAGAGCCATTGTACCATCAGTTTCGTTAGCATCAAATTTAATACCGTCTACCATCTTACCTTCGGCAGTTAATTTCTTAACATCACCTGTGACAGCTTTAGTATTATTTTCATTTGTTTTATCTAACTCTGAAATTTGGTAACTTAAAGCATATGAATTTTTAGCAGGAACACTTTCTGCACGGAATTTGACAGTCTTACGTTTAGCAGGGAGTTTGTATCCATCTGGTGCTTGAATTTCTTCAAGTGTATACCAGTGACCTACGGTCAATTCATTGAATTCAAACTCACCTTTAGCGTTGGTTGTCAATTCTTTTTCATCAACTTTCGTTGTACCATCTTCACCGTAATGTACTAATTTGAATTTAGCCCCCTGAAGTTTGTCACCTTTTTCGTTAGCTTTAATCAACTTACCTTTAACAGGTTTTGTTGAGTTTTGGTATTTCACTTCAATGTCACCATCGTTGTTTGTGCTAACACTATAAGGAGCATTTGTATCAGTTGGTTTAGATGTCGAACTAGCTGTTAATTTAGTTGTACCATCTTGTTGCGCAATTGTCAAGTCAATAACTTGTCCATTTGTTAAATATTTATCAACAGATGTTTCACGCAAAGTATAATCCCCTGCAATCACACCGTCAAATTTCAACTTACCTTGAGCATCTGTTTTAGCTGTGAATTTTTGATTTGTCTTTTTATTTGTCAACTCAAAATTAGCATTCGCAATCAAAACCTTGTCAGCTTCAGCTTGTGGTAACCAATCACCTGAAGCACGTTGAGTTTTAATTAAGTGAAGTTCAAGGTCGTGATTATAGAATGAACCGTCGTCATATTCCCATACAAAATTATTTTGTTCATAATTTTCAGGATTTTTAACAACAAAATCTCTAGTTGGATTAGGACTAGCTAATTTATAACCATCTGGCGATTTTGTTTCTGTGACACGATAATCAAAAGCTCCCCACTCACGTGATGATTGATAAGCACTAAAGAACTTATTCATAGCTTCAGGATTAGTTGATGAAACCATTAATTCACGTTTACGAATATCAATCTCACCATTAGCATCAGTTTTATAAACAGTTTCCCATTTCTTAACAGGATTATTTGTATTCAAAGTTTGCATTTCATAAAATTCAACTTTAAATTCAGCACCTTGCAAAGTAGCTTGACCTTGAGCTTTATTATTTTTGTTTTCAGCGTCTTTTTTCTTAATCACAAGTGATAAATTATTAGCATGCGGTAAATCTTCTAAAGAACTAAAAGCACCTTGTTTTGTAAATTCTTTCGTCACAGTAACTGTTGAATTATTAGATACTTTTTCATTATCATTCATCGTTGTTAAATCAACTTTATAAACGTTAGTATCTAAATCAAAACGAGAAAATCCATCTTCATCTGTTGGAACTTTAGTTTCTTTAACATAATACACACCACGGTAAAGACCTTCGAATTTAGCATTACCTTGCGCATCAATGGTAGCTGTTACAGGTTGACCATTTTTAGTGACTTTTTGAGAAGCATTTGCATCAGAATACAATGTATAAACAGCACCTTCACGTTTATATTGAGGATCTAAAGATTCCAAAGCTTTAATATTATTATCTTTAATCTCTTTCTTAAACGTAAAGTTCACAACTTCAGGCATGTTCTCAAAAGTAGCCATTACAGGGTCTTCAGAACCACCTTGACCTACTTCCCAAGTAACATATTTGTTTTGAGAAGCTTTATCTTTACCAGACACATAACCTTTAGTTGCGTCTGTTCCGTTTACAACTTCTTGCGCACCCGTTTTAATAGGATTACCACTTTGGTCTAATTCGTAACCATAGTAAGTTCCACGTTTTACTTTCAAAGTATTTGACTCACCATTTTGGTCCAAAGTTAGTTCCCCAACTTTTTGAGTCGCATTTACGTCAGAATAAACACCGAACTTGATACCTGCTGGGTTAAAATTAGGTTTATTTGACACGCCATTATTTAGGTTCGCAAATTCTTTACGAATTTTGATTGGACGTTTGGTTTCTAACAATCTAAAGTTACCGCCGTTTGAGAACTGAGCTTGAGCTGGTCCTGAACCATGTGTATTAGAACTTACAGTTACATCAGAAGAATAAATTTTGAAACCACCAGTATATTCAATCATACCTTCTCTTTTAAGAGCGTTATATGTAGATTCAACAGGTCTATACAATAACTGGTCAATACCTCGACCTGTACTATCTGCATACCATCTAAATACTTCATTCATTTCTGAATTATTAGAAGAAGTAAAATCTTTAGCAGCAACAGATGTGATTGAATACCAAATCATCAACTGACTAGCCATCCATTTAGCATCATTGTTCAATCTACGAATATAATCTATATTACTTATAAAGTTATAACCATACGATTCATTACGAACCAAATCTTTGATTTGACTCAGTTCCGAATCAGATGCTTTATAAATCAACCATGTATAAAAAGTTGCCAATTCAACATAATAAGCGTCAGCTTGATGTGTCGATCCTTGAATAGAACGTACAGTAACACCATTACGAATAGCATCATCACCATCTGAATGATATGAATATCCATCTGATGTTGTAACACTAGGCTCTATACACCAAACAACCTGACCATCTAAAGTCCATTCACCAAAAGTATCAAATCGAGTATATTCATTCCATGATACTGAAGTAGCTGAGGCTTTACCCATTTTATAATATAATAATTCACCACGCATATTCAACGTAGACGCACTACCAATAATAGGTGTCGCAACTGTAGCTACAGTCATAATACCTGCTAAAATTTGAGCGCTTTTCATCATAAAATTTTTCTTATTCAATGATACCCTCACTTTCTAGCTTAACGCTACCATCTTTAGAATCAGCAATCTTTTTAGCTTTCTTTAGCTGTATCTTTAACTTCATCAATCTTTTGATTATAATCTTTAGGTTTTTGAACATCACGATTAAACGTAATTTCATCTGTTTCAACATTATAATCATATGGAGCTTTCAACCCAGATTGTTCATAAAGTTTTTTCAGATCAACAAAAGCTTGCATACCAATATTGGAATTGTCACCGTCAGTACCTAAAAACTGATAACCACTTTGAGTATATTGATACAAATAATAAGTTAAACGATCAAGTTCTTCTTGATTCAACTTACTACCATCACTCAAGGATTTTTCAATTTTAGCTTTTACATCCGATATAACAATACCACTTGTAATTTGACGTGTTTTTGTCTCGACTTGCTTTTCTTTAGCATCAGCTACACGTTGAGCTTCAACTTGTTGATTAGGTTCTACAAGATATCTGTATCCACCAAAACCAGCCGCTGAAATCACACCGACAGACAAAATTGCAACACCAATTTTTTTCAATCTTTGATTTCTATTTTCAATTTTCATAAAAATATCCTTTCATTTGAATTAATCCATATCGGATGATTCACTATAACAAAAATAATTCGTTGTGTCAATAAAAAAGATTCCTTTATATTAAATTTTTGTTACAAAAAGAAATGTACAATAATTGTCATTAAGCTCATTTTATGGTATAATTTAACGAAAGAGGTGAATTAATGATAATAAAAACTTCCTATTTAAAAACTCTAATAGGTAAAAAAGTGACTTTATTAGAATCAAACTTAATAGAATTTTACCGACCAAATGCAACCAAACCAATTGGTCGCATAGTTAATATAACTGAAGATGGTAGGCTAATCATAAACTGGTATACAACCCACCATAATAATTATAACATCAATATTTTTGAGGACAAATTCAAAATTCATGAATAAAAAAATAAATGCTTTCCATTTAAAAATCATAGCCATTATCGCTATGACCATCAACCATTTGGGGCAAAATTTCGCACCAAAATTTAATCCGTTTTGGTGGGAGTTCACCTATCAGTTTATCGGAAAACTAACTTTTCCAATAATGGCTTATTTACTGATAGAAGGATATCTCCACACAAGTCGATTCAAAAATTATGTGCAAAGACTTGCCCTATTTGCTGTTCTATCCATTTTGCCCTACCATTATGTTTTAGTTAAAACTGGACCAATTTATATTTTTAACAATATACTATTTACATTAACAATTGGTTTACTTATGTTGAAGCTAATAGATACTTATCCAAAATATGAAAGATACATCGTATTTATTGCAAGTTTACTAACTGTAGCATCCGATTGGAACATATTTGGAATTTTGATTATACATAGCTTCTATAATAAAAGTTTCAAACAATTAACGATCATAACCATATCTATGACCGTCGCACAAATTGCATTAACAGGTCAGATAATTTCTTTAGCAACATTAGGTATTTTAATGATTATACCATTATTGAAAGCATACAATGGTCAAAAAGGATTTTCTAATAAATGGATAAAATATGGATTTTATATTTATTACCCCTTACATTTATCAATCATAATATTATTGCAGGTGATTTATGACAAACTATAGAAAAATAAAATTAGGAATTTTAATTGGGTTAGGAGTTATTACAGTAGCATCTACTACTGTCGAACTATACAAATGGCATGATTCCTATTCTAAAATAGAAAAAAATCAAATACAAACATTTGAAGGTTTATGGTCCACCATTTGGGACTCAAATAAAAAGACCTTTAACTCTAATTTAGATAACAACGTTATTGCCAAATTAGAAGAATTAAGTAGCACACCTAAAGATAGGTTAAAGTCGATTTAGCTAAAACTAGTGTTAATTTAATGCAAGTTCATTTTAACAAATCAAGTTTAAACCAAATTATCAATGCGTCAAATCAATATTATCAAAAATGAAGAAAAAGATAATGATTTTTAAAGAACAGGAAAGTTTAAACAAATCGATTCTTGAAGAAATTGAACAATTAATTAAACAATTAAATGATACAAACTCAAAAAAATCGAATTAAAAAAATGAACAATTAAATTTTGATCAATCTTCTACTGAAGAATTTCAATTGAACACAATTAATACAAAAATTAAATTGGGATGCTTTTAGATTCCGTCAATAAAAAAACATTAATGATTTTTAATTTTCTTATAAAAAAAGACAAGTTGAAGAAAATAATATTAAAAAAATCAACAACAACAAATTATTGATTTAAAAAAACCAAACTTGATGAATTTGTAAAAAGAAACAAAAAGATTATCAAGATAAAAATCAAACAAAATTATATTACATTAAAAAGATTTTTAAAGAATTGATAAACAAACTTTATTCAATAGATATTTCAAAAAAACTTAGATTATTTTTGATAAATTTAAAAGAAATTGATTTTAAAAAAATACAAATCAAAAAAATACACGATTAAATTCAACAATCAATTTTTTTAAAAAAATAATGATTTTTAAAAAAATATGAAAAATCAGCTTAACAATATTGAATTAAATATCAATTTGATTGTAGATTTAACTAAGGTCAAATCAAAATCAGAAGAATCAAAAACTGAAGATTTCAAATTTACAAATAAATTAGAAATAAAAGGCAATGATAACGATTTGATTAACATTCATTCATTCACAAATTTAAAAATCACCATTGACCAAACTCAGAAAAATGAAAAGAATATGTGGAAGAAACTCCAAATACCTCAAGTTCGAGTCAAACAAATCAAACATCAAATTCAACTACACAACCAAATAGAACAGGAAGAACAAATCGATGAATAAAAAGAAACTATTCAAAAATATTGGTTACGGTTTATTAGCTTCATCTTTTATTTGTACTACTATTGCCACAATATTTGCAGGAGAATATATCAACCGAAATATTTTATCAGTAAAAAGCATCAATCAGCTTGAATTGAACCAAAGTTCTAACTCAGAGATTTATGCTGATGATGAAAAAACATTAGTTTGGACTGATGCAACCTATCAACACAGACCAAATACAAAAGAAAACACACCTGATATCTTAATAAACATGTTAATAGCTACAGAAGATAATACCTTTTATAAAAATAAAGGATATTCTGTAATAGCTATCACAAATACTATCCTTACGACTATTAAAGATAAGATATTAAAAAAAGATACTGCGCGTGGTGGATCAACCATCACGCAACAGCTTATCAAAAACATTCGATATTTAAATTCAGATATTGATACTTACGATAGAAAAATACAAGAAGTTGTATTAGCTAAAAAATTAACAAGTGAAATATCTAAAGACGATATTATGTTTGCTTATCTAAACAAGGTGGGTTTCTTAGAAAGTTCTTACGGGTTTAACACAGCTATGTATTTATTATACGGTGAAGAAATTGCAAAAGACAAAACATCACCAGAATATTTAGCTAAATATGCCACCATTATTGGCATGTTGAAAAACCCATCTATTTATAACCCAAGAACCAACCCTGAAGAAACTGAGACCCGTAGAAACCAAGTCTTGGAAAATGCTTATAACCAAGGTTATATTACAGAGGATGAATACAACCAAGCCACTTCCACTTCTGTCAAAAAAGATTTAAAAGACCAAGGTTGGTTAACGCAACAAACTTATGAAACAGCTTCAAATAATGGAGCTTATGTAAACTCTATTTTAAAACAATTAGAAACTTACGGATATGATATTAAAAATACCAAACATCCTATTAAAGTAATTTCTAATTTAAATATTGAACAAAATGAATGGTTACAAAACGAAGTTGCCAAAACTGAACATTACACAAATGAACGTCAACAAATAGCGGTCACCGTTGTTGAACCTGGAACAGGTAAAGTTCTTGCACAAGTAGGTGGACGCTATGGTGGAGCTGCTACAGACTTAAATAGAGCCAATCAAGTATCCAGAAGTTCTGGTTCAACAATTAAACCATTTTTAAGTTATGCTCCACTTATTGAATTTCAGATGTAACTGAATCAACAAGATGGAACGCAAATACTACAACTTACACAGGAACCAATGTGACTGTTTATAATTACGCTCACATTATGTTCGGGACTGCTACAACCCAAACTGCCCTCAAGTATTCTATGAACGTCCCTGCTGTTGATGCGCTTGCTAAACAAGAACCTTGGATGAACCAAACCATTATGTCTAATCTAGGGTTAAAAGACCATCAAGTAAATGAAAACGGTGATTATGAGAGTATTAATAAATTTGCAGGCAGTCAAGCTTTAGGTATTCATGAATCAACAGATAAATTTGCATCAGCCTTTGCAGCTTTAGCCAACAAAGGTAAATCTGTAAACAACATGTACGTCAAATCAGTCACTCAAGACGGTGAGACCATTAATTTGGATAAAAATGAGCGCCAATCTATGAGTCCAAGAACAGCTTCAAAATTATTAAAAATGTTAGAAACTACTCTTGAATCAGACGGTTCAGCAAGGAACGCTCCTATTACAGAATTTAAAGGTTATGCTGTCAAAACAGGGACTGTCGGGTTTGATAACAACCAAGACTTATACTATGACAAAGAACATAAAAATTATTATGGAACTGTTAGTCAAACAGGGTTAGACTTGATTGCGTCTGACCAATGGATGGCAGGTGTTACCAAATCTGTATCGGTTGCGGTTTGGACTGGATTTGATGACCAAGCAATTTATGGCGATTGGCTTGACCCAAATAACCAAGGTCGAGCAACAATATTAGTAAATACAATGAAACACTTTAATGAAGGTAAAGATACGTCCCAATTCGACTTTGATGAAACTAGAGTTGAATTAAACAAAAAAGAAGCTAGAGATACCGTTGAATTAACTGAAAAAAACAAAACGGATTTACTTAGTAAAAACAACTTACAATTACCTAAATTAATCCCTAACGGTGTCAAAGCAACAGAAAAACAAAAGAAATTCCAAAAAGATTTCTCAAACAACTCCTTGTCTGACCCTTACAAAAACATCAAACCTTATTTTGACGAGAATAATTCGTTGAAGTATGCTTTGTATTTGGATAGTAAATCAGATTCTAGTAAGTTTTATAAAATAGATGAAAACGGGAATGTTGTTTCTGAATAAAATTCTTCCAGAATTTCGGTTCGATTTTTGGTTAACATATGATCCGAATTGGTAACTCAGAGTTAACTGAAAACGAACCCACTATTAAACAAAATGGCTATAAATCCACCGTGAGGTGGATTTTTTTATAGTTTTCACTAAAATACGTAACGTATTTCGGTTCAATTTTTGGTAAAGCTCTTACCAATGAACAATCAATCTACTTTAAAATAACCACCTTTTCGGTGGTTATTTTTTTTACAAAATATTGTTCGTTCGCAGAGCGAACCGACATTATTTCTGAAAATATAAAGAAAGGAAGTGTCATGCAAACAATTAAATTTACAACTGCGCCAACTTTGCTAATTAATACAGAAAGAAAGTTAATCGACTTATTAACTCAATTAGTTGAGGATAACCGTTTGATTCAATTCAGACGCTTTGAAAATTTAGAAGAAGTTTCAGCTTATACTATTCAGAAAACACATCTGCTTTTCAGAGATAAGGTATTTGTTTTGAACAAAAAAACCATTGAACTAGCTTATGTACCATATGTTAGTCCACAAGCAATGGCTTTAGCCTTACATCGAGAAAATATTGATGTTATTGAAGAACTAGAAAAGGACCCAAAATGGAATTAACACAAACAATTACATGGAACAAATTAACCACAAGAGAACTAACTGAAGACGAAAAAGAACTATATGGTCACATTTATGACTATATGTGGGACGGACTAACACCTGAAGATGGTCAAGAAGTTTTAGTTTATACTAAAGCTATCGGAGTATTTACTGATATTTGGACTGATTACCAAGACGGTGTTGGTTTTGAACAAACTTTCATCGAAAACAGAGAAACAGTTTATTGGGCTACATTCCCAGAGCCACCAAAATTAAATTAGAAAGAAACAAAATTATGCATACAACAAGAACTTATTACGAAAGACTTTATAGAGGATTAAAAAATTAGCAAAAAACAAAATTCAATTAGTCGATATCCTAACAATTGATGAATCCGAACCTGAATTTTTAGAACTTATTCATCCTGAAGAATGTGAAGTTCTTTTAGATGCAATTAAAAGAAATCAAGACAATATCGCTGCAATTTATTTAAAAGTAAAAAGCGCACAAAGATTAAGAAATCACAAAGGTTCATCAGCATGGTATCGCATTGGTACATCTATCCTTATTGATGACGAATTGACCCAAAAATTAGCCAATGCTGAAGAACTAGAAGATAGTATTGACTTGTTACAAAACTTACTATACATGCATCCTGAACTTATTTCTTTTGATGGTGAATACTACTCACCAGAAGGTTGTGTCTATCTCAAAGGAATTGAAGGCGAGTACAAATTTGCTGATTACGAACATTAAATTTCACTCTTTTCAATTTCTAAAAAATAAGATATACTATAACTAAATTTAAAATAAAAGGAAATTTATATGCAAAAACTAACATTCAAAATTTCCGATGTTCCTGTATTCATTTTTGAGGTGGATCACGTAAACAAACGTGCCACCTTATTGAATGAGCCAGATGAAATCGGAGCAGACATTTTACTAACAGAACACGAACGTAATTACAACGGTATCGAAAAAAGGTTGAACTATCTTATGAACAAAGAACATTCTTTAGAAGAATGGTCTGAAATTATAAACAAAGGAGATTTCTACGCAGATAGTCAACATAGATTAAACTTGAGCGTAGAAAATAAAGAACATGGCGAAAAATATCCCCCCTGTGAAAGCTGAGTCAGAAAATCACCACATTAAAATTGAGGATGATTTTGGGAACACCAATGTCAATGGTTTACAATGGAAAGGTGCGATTAGCGTAAATAATCAAGCTTATTTCGCTAAATTAGATGATTTAAACCCAACCGTAAGCGGTGAATGGGAAAAACGTTACGACGTCCAATATTCATCTGTATCAGAAGCAATTGCTTCAGCGCTTATCAAAAACATTAAAACCAAAGATAATTTTGACTCAGTGGAATACGAATTTTCAACATTTGACCTAAAAGGTCGACAAACATCAGGTACGATTTCCAAAAACTACTTAAAAGAAAACGAATCTGAACGAGTTCTTGCAATCGGTCGAAAAATGGACCCGCATACCTTAATCACAACGGATGAGTATGCTGAACAAATCATGGACGTGTCTACACAAGACCGTTTTGACCATTTCATTAAATATTTCACAGACCATAATGTTCCTTATGAACATGCTAAACAATTTTTAATCAAACAAGCAGCCTTTGACATTCTAACAGGAAATGTCGACCGTCTAGGAAATCCGTCTAACTTTATTATTGCTTATGATAACAAAAATGAAACAGGTCGTTTGATTAATTTCGATTACGGACGTTCGCTTCAGATGACTTGGACAGATACAACTGAAGACGTATATGATTTAGACTGGTTAGAAGACGATTTGGACGATTTTTCAAACGAATTAACATCAAAAAATGACTCCATCATTTCGTCTTTACCAAAAAAAGAAAGTATTCAATTCTTAAAAGATAATGGTTTTGAACCTTTTCAAATTGATATGAAATCATTGAAAGAAGATTTAGATAAACTAAATCAAACCATTCAAAACTCTGATGTGCCGTTCAAAAAATTTGCATCTTCTAAAATTGAATCATTTAAAAAATCTCTAGAATCAGATTATTCTAAAGAATTTTATAAAGAATATAAAGCACAAAAACAAACTAGCATCAATTTCTCAATTGAAATTGAGGACGATAAAGACAGTTATCCTAAACCTGTCTTTAACAAGGTTGTTGAAACAAAACCTATCCAATTTGATGAAACCAAACCAAAAACAAATCAACTAGAAATGGAATTTTAAGAAAATATGAAAGCACCAAAAACAGCACACCCACATATTTTACCAAGCACATACTATCCTGAAACAACCGTTCTACCAAATGTCAAAGACCATGAAAGTTCTTTGGTGGAACAAATCAAATACCAATTGAAATACAAAAAAGCTCGACATATTACAAATCACATCTATCAATTTAGATTGTCTAAAACTCAAGATTCAATGGACTATCCATCTATTCTTGAACAATTAAAAGATTTGAATATCGAACAAAATAAAATCCAATATGTTGAACAAACGAGCCGTGATTTTACAATTAATCTCACATTAACAGATTATAAAGTCAAAAAATTGAAAAAGGAATTAAAGTAAGGTCAAAACCTTACTTTTTTTGCTATTAGAAAGGACCGTTATGCCCACTATTGTAAAAGAAGATAAACCTTATGCTAGTTTTCAATTAGAGGGGGATTTAATTCATACTCATTTCAATATGAGTCAATTAAAACTTATTAATAAAGCATTCAATACCTTCAAAAAAACTCAAGATAATCTAGATAAAAATAAAGAAAAATCAAAATTAGATCAACTATATAGTATTTTATTTTATGACTTTATCATCCAATTTGGAACTTTCAAAATTGAAGACCCAATAGACAACAAAAGAGATTTCCTTGAGCGTGTGAAGCTTGTCCAATCAATGACTCCTAAAAAATGGACTCAAGCCATTATTGAAGAAATGGATGCTGAACAACTATCTGAAACAGACATTGACCAATATGTAAAAGGTGAATTGTCAATCCGAAATATCTCACCACTACTGTTTCATGCTTTTTAAGGAGAAAAAAAAATGAACACAAATACTGAAAAATTAAACGAACTAATTAAAAGTGATTTTGAACTAAAATCAGACCTAAATAAAATTATCGATATTGACGATGACGATGATTACGAAAAAACACTAAATGTAACTCAACTCCAAATCATTAACAAACTTTTAGAATATTACGAATACGAACCAATTTTTGATTTCATCGACGAACCTAGTGAACAATTGATTTATGAATATCTTAACGATTACGCTCAAGATATCATTGACGAATTTGATTTAAATCATGGTTGTTCTGAAATTGAATTTAGAACCGATGACCATGGTGACCTAGATATCAAACGATTGTTAAAAGAAAATATCGAATCAACAGGTATGTATGTCATTTTAAACGGACCAAATAATTCAACCGTCATGGCTGAAATTAAATTCGATAAATTTGATGAAAACTCTGAATCAATCGCTGATTATTTACAAAAAACTTCAGACGATTTATATGACGAAATTAAAAAAAGGTTATTTGATTTTGATTCCGACTATGAATTTGATGAACTTTGGGCTCCAGGAGCTTCAATTAGCGCTCGTGAAATGTTACGAATCCTTGATGAAGACCAAGAATTTTTCGAAGAAGTCGCAAATCAAATGTAAAGGAATATAATAATGACATTTAAAGATTACATTAACGAATTTCTAGAGTTCGCTTCAAACTACTTCACTGAAAATCAAATTGATGAATTAAAAGAAGATTTTGAAGAAAATTTTGGAGTTTATGATCAAAAGTATTTTGACGAATACATCTACGAAGAATATTCTGACAAACCTTTTAACGATTTTGATAATAATGACTTTGTAAAGACAGGTTTTTACAAATCTAAAGATGGAAAGTTCATTATTGAGCAGCAAATCTTTTAAAAATGTATCAATGAGATATTAAAAATGGCATTTTTGAAAGACCACAAACCAACAATTGAAGAAGAAAAAAATCTTCTAAAAGCTCTAAATAACCAACAACCCTTATCTGATGACGTCAAAAAACGATTACAAAAATTGAACAATCAATTAAATACAATATTAAAACCACAAAAAATGCAAACAAATTTGACACTAACAATTGAAGCAACAAAAAATGAAGCTCGTTGGTATCCAAATATGAAGCAAAAAAATATTATCCATAATATTTTAAAAGAATATACTTCAGATGATATCTTTGAGAGCTGGCTTGAATATTGTGAAGATAACATGTCTTTCAACAATTCTTTTCAAGACCTGCTCTATCAACCAGACACCAACTTGATTGACATCCCGACAAATGATGACTACAACATGACACTCCAATTAAGGTTGATTGAACAACATGACTAAACAAACTCAAAACGTCGAAGGTTCTTTCAACTTGATTGGACCTAGTTTATTTAAAATAAATACATTACTCATTTTGATGAAGTTATCCACGTCCAATACCATCCGTCTAAAACCAAAACGAATAGACGAATCTTTAATTGAACACGCTGAGATTAAAGGTATTTTTGATGCTGAGTCTTTAGAAAATTTTGAAACCGATGTTAAACAATTGTTCGATTGCATTAATACAAGAGCAATTAATTCAAAAATCAAAAAATTATCTAAAGAAATCAAGCAATCTGAGTTCCGTCTATATTTCAATTTTTCTGAAAGTTGAAAAATTTAGAATTACAAATCACGGAACAGCTTCTCTCATATACAATGATGGTGACGTTAAGATATACTATAATATCATCAATATTGAAGAAAATTAGAAAAGGAATTACATTAATATGAAAAATTATATCACACTAACATTCTGGAACCGAAAAACAGAAAACGAAATTACTATCCAAATTGAAAAATCAAATATTTCAACATTTAGACTATACAATATCACCAATACGCTACGTCTAATGCATGGTGAATATGTACCAGGATTAGTAGTTAACCAATATCATATTATTGCTAAAACAAACGAAATTACTGATGAAATTGTTCAAAACTACATTTTAGACGAAATTTCAATTTACGAAAATGATGAACTATTGGAAAGATTTTCAGTTAAATTAGATAATCCAATTAGAAAATCAAAATATGAAAATGGTACATTACAATTAATGGAATGGTATGATATTAAAACCAATCATTAATAATAAAGAAAGGAATTAAATCATGGCAAACCTATCAAGCGCCTTCGGGCAAATTACCATTAAAGCAAAATCAATTGAAGCGATTAAAAATTTGATTATTTTGCAAGAAGAGTTTGAAAAAACATCTTGTTACGAAACAAATTTAAATTCATTTTGTTTAAATGATCAAGAACTAGAAAAAGATATCGTTGAAAATGCTATTCAAACAGGTGATAATTATTTCATTTACGAAGATAATTTTAATGCAACTGGTCGATGGTCTTTTGAATCAAATGTTAGTTGGTTTTTAGATTCTATTGAATTTGAAGATAACGATTCTGAAGAAATCAGAAAACTTAAAGAAAAATGTCAAAAAGAAGAATACGAAATTCAATTTGACATCAATGACGAAGAAGGTGGTTGTCAATTCATTTGCACAGCCATTGCGTCAATCGATTACGATCCTAGTCAAAATCTAAAAGATTACACTTACGATGTGACAGCTGATTATGATTACACTGTAGAAAACCTAATCAAATTAGGTTTTTATAATGATGGTGAAATTTTGTCACCATCTTACTTAATCGACAATTACAATGTTTATTTTACTGACGAATATGATGCAATTGACAAAATTTTTATGAACAATAGAACTGAGATCGTAAAATTATTGAAATCACATCCTTCTCCATCTTCAATTTATTACGATTTGGATGAATTGATAATTGAACATAGTCCATTGGAAGAATTTCTTGTCGAAAAAGGCTACCATTAATATAATTAAAAAAGGAATAAAAAAAAACATGAACAACACAGAATATATTTTACAACTACTTCTTGACAATGACGAATCACTTCAAGGTACAGAATACGAAGGAATTTATGTGTCTGATTACGATAGTATCGTAGATGTCATTAAATATGGTATTGACGCCTATTTTGCACAAGATATCATCGATTACAGTTCTGAGGACGATGACGCTTTAGACAATCCAATCGGAACTGATGAAGAAAAAGCTGAAGCTTTAGCGCAATATTTTGAACAATTAGCTAAAGATATTCGCAACGATTATGAATTATAATTAATTTACTAGTACAGTTTACCAATCTAGAATAGCTGTACTAGTATTCTTTTTACAATAAAATAAACAAAATCCTTGTTGAAAACGGTTTCTATATGATATACTAGAACCGTAAAATTATAACAGATTCATCTGTTTAGAAAGCATAGGTATTACTAACATGAGTAATAAAGCAATTACAGACAATCAAGCTGTCTTTGACAAAGCTTGGGAAGGCTTCAAAGGCGTAGATTGGAAAGAAAAAGCAAGTGTATCACGCTTCGTACAAGCTAACTACACACCTTACGATGGAGACGAAAGCTTCCTTGCAGGACCAACAGAACGTTCACTTCACATCAAAAAAATTGTAGAAGAAACTAAAGCACACTACGAAGAAACTCGTTTCCCAATGGACACTCGTCCAACATCTATCGCTGATATCCCAGCAGGATTTATCGATAAAGAAAACGAAGTTATCTTCGGTATCCAAAACGATGAACTCTTCAAATTGAACTTCATGCCAAAAGGTGGTATCCGTATGGCTGAAACTACTTTGAAGGAAAATGGATACGAACCAGACCCAGCTGTTCACGAAATCTTCACTAAATACGTAACAACAGTTAACGACGGTATCTTCCGTGCTTACACTTCAAACATTCGTCGCGCTCGTCACGCTCACACTGTAACTGGTCTTCCAGATGCATACTCACGCGGACGTATCATCGGTGTTTACGCACGTCTTGCTCTTTACGGTGCAGACTACTTGATGCAAGAAAAAGTAAACGACTGGAATGCAATCGAAGAAATCGATGAAGAAACAATCCGTCTTCGTGAAGAAATCAACCTTCAATACCAAGCATTGCAACAAGTTGTTCGCTTGGGTGACCTTTACGGAGTGGATGTTCGCAAACCAGCGATGAACGTTAAAGAAGCGATCCAATGGGTTAACATCGCCTTCATGTCTGTCTGCCGTGTTATCAACGGTGCTGCTACATCTCTAGGACGTGTGCCAATCGTATTGGACATCTTTGCAGAACGTGACCTTGCTCGTGGTACATTTACTGAATCAGAAATCCAAGAATTTGTTGATGATTTCGTTATGAAACTTCGTACAGTTAAATTTGCTCGTACAAAAGCTTACGACCAATTGTACTCAGGTGACCCAACCTTCATCACAACTTCTATGGCTGGTATGGGTAACGACGGTCGTCACCGTGTTACTAAGATGGACTACCGTTTCTTGAACACTCTTGACAATATCGGTAATTCTCCAGAACCAAACTTGACAGTTCTTTGGACTGACAAATTGCCATACAACTTCCGTCGCTACTGTATGCACATGAGCCACAAACACTCTTCAATCCAATATGAAGGTGTAACAACAATGGCTAAAGACGGATATGGTGAAATGAGCTGTATCTCATGCTGTGTGTCTCCACTTGACCCAGAAAATGAAGAACAACGCCACAACATCCAGTACTTCGGTGCGCGTTAATTGACTAGCGCTTTCACTAAGGTAACTTAGTGTCAAAAGGGTTTAAATTGCTGGGACGCCCTAAAGTCAGTGAGCCTATATGGAGACGAAAGTCAGAAACAAATCACTGAATGTCCTATGTTGAAACAAAAGCCATCTTGAAATAGGTGGTACTAAGGGACGATATCTCAAAAAAACATTGAAATAAAAAGGAAATTATGATATAATTAACTTAGAAAAATCAATGAAAGAGATGTAAAATGGGTAATCAGCAGCCAAGCCATAATCGCTATACATATGACATAATCAATCAAACCCTGAAAGAATATAAATCAGGTAAATCAATTAAAAGTTTATCAAAACAATATGACATACCATATTCCACAATTCAAACGTGGATAACAAAACATAATTGTAACAGACCTAGTAAAATACGTTACAAATTGGAAAACGAACCTGAGTTAGCTGAAAAATTATATCAACTCTATCATGTTGAAAATAAAACAATGACTGAAATTGCAAAGCTAACAGGATTTAGCACTAGAAATAAAGTTAAAATAGCTTTTGATTATTTCAAAATACCAACAACAAAAGAAACCATAACATCCAAATTAACTAAAGACGTATTATATGAACTTTACGTTAAACAAAATTTGTCCCAATTAAAAATTGGAGAAAAATATGGTATCACAGCATCATTAGTAAATAGATTACTAAGACGTTATGAAATAACAAAAGATTTAACACCTAGACAATACACAGAACTCGGAAAAGCTTTATTGACAAATAAAAATAAATTCCAAAAGTTTTTAATTGAAAATCAAAATAAATACACTGTAGGACAATTAAGTGAACTATTGGGTTGCAACTATGGAACGATTTATTTGAGATTCAAAAAATGGAATATTGACTATCGTCCTTATATCATAAAAACTTTATCATCACATGAACAAAGAGCTTACGATTTGTTATTTGATAAATACAATGTTTTTATAGATATACAAAACAGAGATATCATTAAGCCATACGAAATTGATTTTTGGATACCTGATTTCAATATCGCAATTGAGATAAATGGATATCACACTCATTGTGAACCAAATTTTGAAAACAAAACACAAAGAAACACTTTATCTCAAAATTATCATCAAAACAAAAGTGAAAATTGTTCAAATAAAAACGTTCAATTAATCCACATTTGGGAACATGATATTGAAAATATCTGCGAAATTGTTGAAAACGTGCTAAATAAAACTATTGAAAGCGAAATCGTAAATGCTGACCAATTTAATAGATTTGCTTTATCAAACATGGGTTACAAAATTATCGAACACACACCTACTTATATGGTTATTAAAAATGGAAATGTCACCATTGTAAAAAATGAAAACGAAATAAACAACTATGATTATGTTATAAAAAATTGCGGTTATTGGAAGGTTCAACGACTGTAATAACCCCAACCTAAAAAGGTTGATTGGACAGTCTATTCCCCTAATAAATATCGGGAAACCGAGGGTATAAAAGGTTAATGTACTGAAGGCATTATTAACTGGTTTGAACGGTGGTTACGACGATGTTCACAAAGACTACAAAGTATTTGACATCGAACCAATCCGTGACGAAGTTCTTGAATTTGAATCAGTTAAAGCTAACTTTGAAAAATCTCTTGACTGGTTGACTGACACTTATGTAGATGCTTTGAATATCATCCACTACATGACTGATAAGTATAACTATGAAGCTGTTCAAATGGCATTCTTGCCAACTAAACAACGTGCCAACATGGGATTCGGTATCTGTGGATTTGCAAACACTGTTGATACATTGTCAGCTATAAAATACGCTACAGTTAAACCAATCCGTGACGAAAATGGCTACATCTACGATTACGAAACAATCGGTGAATACCCACGTTGGGGTGAAGATGACCCACGTTCAAACGAATTGGCAGAATGGTTGATCGAAGCTTACACAACTCGTCTACGTAGCCACAAACTTTACAAAGACGCTGAAGCTACAGTATCACTTTTGACAATCACATCTAACGTTGCTTACTCTAAACAAACTGGTAACTCACCAGTCCACAAAGGTGTATACCTCAATGAAGATGGTTCTGTGAACTTGTCTAAACTTGAATTCTTCTCACCAGGTGCTAACCCATCTAACAAAGCTAAAGGTGGATGGTTGCAAAACTTGAACTCACTTTCTAGCCTTGACTTTAGTTATGCAGCTGATGGTATCTCATTGACAACTCAAGTATCACCTCGCGCTCTTGGTAAGACTCGTGACGAACAAGTTGATAACTTGGTAACAATTCTTGATGGTTACTTCGAAAACGGTGGACAACACGTTAACTTGAACGTTATGGACTTGAACGATGTTTACGAAAAAATCATGTCAGGAGAAGACGTTATCGTACGTATCTCTGGATACTGTGTAAACACTAAATACCTCACTCCAGAACAAAAAACTGAATTGACACAACGTGTCTTCCACGAAGTTCTTTCAATGGATGATGTCTTGGGGTGATATTATGGAACAATTTATAATCGTATCTAATAATCTCAATAATCAAACCACTGAGTTGAGTATCATACCCAAACAAGAATATCAACAAAAAGTATACGAATACGAACCAATAGCCGCTAGAGATACATTTGAGGAAGCAAAACAATTGATGTTACACATTCAAAAAATTGGAATTCAAGTTTATTTCAATGAGATTGTGAACTCAAACTAATAAATAACATAGGAGAAGAAACACAGTTTTCTTCTCTTTTTATATATTAACCTACCTTTCACAAAATGATATACTTGAATCAAAATTAACTGAGGTATTTTACTATGTTAGATACATTCGACATCATCAACTTATTGCTAGTTATCATCTTTTGGCTTGCACCAACCGTATACGGTATCGCAACATTCATCTATTTCATTATCAAATTTATCAAACGAAAAGACAAATTTAGATACCAAAAAAAACCTAAATCAAACAGTTTCAAATTATCAACCATCTTATTAATCTTCAATTTTGTTAATTTCACTTGGGCTTGGATGTCGTCTTTAATCTTCATCACATTGCTTTGGGGGACCAACGTTTCTGAAACATTCGTTTGGATCGGTTTAGCTATACAGATATTCTTCTGCTATATAGCACCTTTTATCAATTTGATATTATACTTCAAATCAAACAAATTCGATATCAAATTGATAAAAGCAGTAAAAAACTAGTTGAAAATCAACTAGTTTGTCTTTTATACAAAAAATAGCACCATAAATGGTGCCGATTGATTCCTTAGAAATTAAATCAAAGGAGACTCGCACCATGTTATTAAAGATCATATTTGCACTATTTCTAGTGAATACAATTTTTGTAATTTTTAGTCCAAAATTATTTAAAAAACAAAGTTTGCAAACCCAGTTGAAACTATATACTGTTTCAGCAATTTTGGACATTATTTTAGCTATCGTATTTTATTTCACCTACATTTTTATAAATTAAGGAGAACCTTTTATGTCAAATATCCGATTTAAAGTCAATTTCGAAAAAACAGAATATACACTGGAAAACCATCCAGAAGAAATCACCCATGTCAATTACATTGTTTTTCCAACTTTAGATAAAGAAGTTACTGTTTACGTACCTTATTTTATCAAAGATAACAAATCATACATCGAACAACTAAAACAAGTTGAAAAAGTAGCTTACATTGATAATAATCTAAAAGAATTATCTTTAGAAGATATTTTTGAGGATATGGATGATGATTACAAACCTGATACTTTAGGTTGGGTTCCATTTGATGACGACTTTTTTAATACCTATTTTGATGATCCTGAAGAAGCTGCATGCGCTGTCTTTTTCGGAGATATCAAAAATTGGAATGATAATTATATCCGTTTCAATGCTTATCGAAACTTAGAATCAACAAATTCAATTGACTATGAACCCTATGATGAAGAAATCATTGAAAACTGGATTTACGATAAATTACATTAAAAGAAAGGACTATTATGTCACAACACATTTACCCTACCTATTACTATGGAATCCCCATTCCTATTGACAATTCTGAACTATATCAACATGTATTGAAAAAACTTATTTCAAAACATAGTCAACTTTATCAAGAATGTCAAAAAGATGAATTAACATTTTTAACTGAGCTTCAATTCACATACGTCCCATATGATGCTGAAGACATCGGTTTTATCTCACTTGATAATGAATATGAACCGTTTTATAACAAAAAAATTTTCATTTTATTTGGTGATCACGAGTACCCAACTCTTTACTCAGCACCATTCAAATCTAAAGAAGATTGTGTTAACTATTATAAAGAAAATTTCGGAGACATTTTACCAAAAGACTTCAATTACGAAAACAATATTGGTAAAATTTCTTACATTACTTGGGGGTAGAATTTATGCAAAAACTAGGGTGTCTACTATTATGCGCATTAGCAGGTGCGTTAGTTGCATTAGGGTCAGCTATCGGAACCGCTTATAATGAGTATAACGACCTTACAAAAAAAGCTCTTAATCAAAATATTGTCACCAAACAATTTCACATTTCTAATGTCACACAAACAGATGATAAAAAAGAGCAAAAATATCTAGATACAACCGAAGGTATCAGAATTATTGTCAAGAAAGAAGATGACATTTTCTGGACTTACAGAGCTGGTGACGAAATTTCTGTAACATACGGTAGAGCTGACAAAAACGATAAATCCATTTACAATTATAAGATTACGAATTTGATTTCTTCAGGTAATGATTACAAATCAACTGAACAAACTAAAACATTAGAATGGAAATCATTTCAAGAAAAGATTGAAGAATAGAGAAAACTAAAAATGTCAAACCTAACTATAACACAACAATTAAAAGCTCATGTTCAACAAATTGAACTAATCAAAACCCAAAATCATCTACTACTTTCAAAATTTATCTCAACAGAAGAATTTTTAGACCTACTAAATGAAACCAAATTAGAAGCTGAACCTATTGAAACCTATGTCATTGACAACACAGTTCAAATTAAATATAATTACTACACAAACATCGGTTTCAAAATTGTTCTAACCGATAAAGAAATCGTAAATAGTGAAATTAAAACGATTTTCAAGAACAAAGTTTCAGAAAAAATCAAAGAAATTGAAGTAGCTTTAAAAAGTATTGAAGATTCTGCAAGAAAAATTGCTAACAAATTTAATGCCGAAGATTTCAAAAAATAAGGAAGTGAAATCATGAGAAAAGTATCCATCCAACAAATTGAAACCTATGATTATGTCTTAGATGATAAACTAACCAACGACCAAATTTATGATAAAATCCTCAAAGATTGGAATGAAGGAGCACCCTATCCTAATGATGTTAATGTTCATTTTATTATTGATGAATTAGAAGAAACTTATCTTGATATCGAACGAGCTTACAAAGCTCGTATTCGACTTTTAGACAAAATTGCAGACCAATTATTAAAAGAACATGACGCTATTCAAGAAATCACAATTGTTCCACAAGACAATTACAGCTTCATGATCAAAACAAAATCACAAATCAAATATATTCCAACCAAAAATACGGAACAACTAGCCCGAGATATTGAATCCCTCTTAGAAAGTGAAAAATAAATATGTACATTTATAGCCAATACTATCAAAAAGAAATCTTTTCAACAAAAGTTAAAGATTTTGAAAAAGCTGTCAAAGAAAATCTTATCAGCGAAATTTTTAATGAGTTTGATACAAATTTAGATGATTATCTAATGAATGACCATCTTTCAATGAGAACTAAAGAACATTTAGATAGTCTTTACAATTTTTATCATAATTTTGATACAGAATTAGCTCAAAAACCAATGTATTTATTCCATTTGAAAAACGATTTCGTCTATATCGATTTAACCGTGTCTAAACACGATGATGATACCTACTTCGCAGAAATCAGCATTGATAAACCATATGAGGACTATTGGACCGCTAAAATCGAATGGTTTGATTAGAAAGGAATTTACATGCTCATTAAAAAACACTACTACTGCTCCAACTGTAATTACCATGGTGACCAAGACATTCAAATCACCAACAAAATGGAACTTCTAAAAAAACCAAAATGTCCTGAATGTCAATCAAGGGATTTTTACTTTGATATTTTGACCTTCCCATTAAAAGATGATGAATCTGAAACAGGTGGTATCCCTCATAGTGAGTACACATTAGATGATTACCTACGTGAAATGCTTTACGAAGATAAATCTAATGACACCGAAGAAAAATGAGATTAACTATACTCAAAAAAAGTATTCAAAAATCTTGAACCAAAAATGATTTACATGATTTGAATAAAGAATTAAAAACAATCAGGTATCAAACCAATTCCTGTCCGTTCTAAGATTGAATACAAAAAAATCTCCATTCACAATCGATGGACTTATTTTTGGAAGAAGATTTCTCATATACAGAAATTCTAAAAAAATCAATCAATTTTTTTGGATACCATGAAACAAGTTAAATCTATTTCGTCTATTCAAAAGATGAAAAGAATCAGATAAAAATCAAAAAAATATGGTTCACACATTGATTTTTGAAACAATTGATTCCTTTGTATATGACATTTGTAATTATGATGGAGCTTATTACTTTAAGGAAGAATTTTTGAACAACATTGAAGTACTAAACATGTTAGCACCGCATGTACAACATGAAATGTTATTTAAATTCTTATACGAGTCAAAATTAAATAATTTCAATTATTACCTACAAAATAAAGATATTTTCGTTGAACAATATCTAAATATCTTAACCTGAAAGGAAAATTAACCATGTCAAAAAAAGCAATCAAAACTTTAGTACCAATTGGTATCCTTGTTCTAATTGGTCTATTTTTTGTATCATCATACAATAGTTTGGTATCTCAAAGAGAAACAGTCAACAAAGCAAATTCAAAAATTGAAATTGCACTTCAAAGACGATATGACCTTATCCCAAACATTGTTAATTCAACAAAAGGATACATGTCTCATGAAAAAGAAATTTTCACAAAAATTGCTGATGCACGATCAAAAATTGGTTCAAATAGCAAATCAGAAAAACAAGAAGGTGAATCAGAATTGAGTAGCGCTATTTCACGTCTACTAGTAGTTCAAGAAAATTACCCAGAACTAAAAGCAGATAGCCAAGTTACAGCTCTAATGTCTGAATTAGAGGGTTCTGAAAATAGAATTGCTACAGCTAAAACAGATTACAACGAAGTTGCAACTAATTACAATAAAGCTATTTCATTATTTCCAAAAAACATCATTGCACAAATGTTCGGTTTCAGCAAAGCTGACTTAATTCAATCAGATAAAGAAGCAAAAACTGCACCAAAAGTGAATCTAGAAGGGAACTAAAATGGAACAAAATATCGTAATGCAAATTGTCAAAGACGAAAACCCAGAAGAAGCTCGCTTTAGAAAAGGTGACTTTTTAATTGGTCGTAAAGATCGACTCAATACTATCATAACTAAAAACCAATCATTTTTAGAAAAAAATTATAAATTAAGAGTCATGACCATTAACGATGTTGAAAAATCAAAAGATGTCAAATACCATTACTTCACATACGGTGATATCCATAGATTTGAATTTGAAACAATCAACAAAGATGTTGCAATCAAATATCTATTAAACAAACAACAAATTGCGATTAAACATCATGATACAAGAATTTTGAAACATCTGATTGACGAAGAAAACCAACTTTCCTTCCTAAACAACATATCTGAATATAAATCCAAATGTGTTTTAAAAGAAAAATGGGTTAATTTGAGGGATGAGTTTGAACTACTTCAAATTAATTATTACAACAGTCTCAAAACAGACACTGAGCGTCAAATTTATGCTAAAGCAATCAGTCAACAATATGCTTTGAATCTTTTTTTAAGTCCAATTTTTGTATTAACAGATACATATGGATTAGATTTCATCAACACCCTTTTCACAGATATTGAATTTTATTTCGATGATACTGCATTTGAAAATGATGATGACCAATATGTAACATCTTTGAGAATTAAAGAGTTATGGTTACCAGCATCACACTTCAATTTAGATAACGATACTAAAACAAAAACCGTAAATGGTATAGAATTTATTCAAATTGACGACGCTGTTAAGCAATATTCATTCACAAACAATAGAATTCGTTACGATTCAGAGTGGTATAACGACTTCCTAATCAAATTATAATGAGGTGAAAAAATGACAAAACCAACCCTAAAACAAATTCAAAATAATTGTGTTTATGTAAACATTGATGAACAAATTTTTCTCTTCAGCTATGAATCGCCAATTCTAAAAATCGTTAATAACGAAATTGTTGAAATTTATGATGATTACGATTATAGTTCAACAACATCTAAACATATTAATCAATTCATCGATCAATATGGATTTTTAAAATTAAATGGTGAAAATATTTATCCACTTGATAATAGAAAACGGAAAAAACTTTTAGCCCAATTTTACATTCAATCCAAATCTGAGGTGAAATAAGATGCTAGAATACTTAAAACATATTGAAAAATTTATTCATGACCAACATTTTGGACATACAATTTGGAATATTTCCATTTCAGCACCATATAATCAAAAAGATCATGACGAAGGTTTGATTGAAGTTGCTTATACTGATGATTTTTGGCACCAAAAAAATTATATGTTTATTTATAATCAATCAACCGCTTTGAATAATGATTTTTACGACATTTTTGTACAAACAAGATGGTATCGTAATTTTTTTGAAGAAAAAAATAGAAAAAAAGCTAGATTAAAAATCTAGCTTTTTTTCTTTAGTTTTATTGAATTTTAAACAAAATTTTTGATATAATTAAATTATTAAATCAAAAATAAGGAAAAATTCATGAAAAATACAGATATTGTAAAGATTCGTAAACGTTTGGTAGGTTTTAAGAGAGTACCTAGTTTAATTGAAGTTGGTGATTATAAGTCCTCTGTTCCTATGTATTATGTATTTCAATTAGATCCTATAACACAAAACACTAAATTATTATCTCTTACTGTGACGGATAAATTGGATCTTCTTTTAACTTCTGATATATACTATAAATTGGGTATTAACATGGGTTCTAAGAAAGAAACTAGTTTAGTTATTTTATTAGCAGACTTAGTTTTAGCTAACAAAGCGAAAATTACTTATCCTAAAGGTACTTTATCAAACATCTATAGCATTACTTTGGAGTTAGGGCAGTTTGAAAAAGGTCGAATAACTTACAAGCTATTTGCGAATAATAATTTTTATGCTTATCTTAATTTAGAATATAAGGGTTTAGATCAATTAGGGTATAACACTTTAGGTATAGATGATACTGTGTCTGATACTTTAAAAGACGCTATAAGTATTATTTACTCTATCTTATTGAAAGACTATAGCAGTGATAAAGAGTTAGTTTACTTATGTGAGACTTTACACAAATACTTTACACCCACCCTTTACTCAAAACTAAGAAGTGAACATTTAAATTTATAAGGAAATCAGTATATGCAAACAAAAATTATTTTAACAGTCGGATGTGTCGGTAAAACATATCTTGACAAAACATACACAAACGTTTATGACTTTGACAAACATATTTTAGAGTATAAATATGATAAAACTGGATTTGAACATCTATCCGATGAAGAGTTCAAAGGACTTCCGAATCGCAAAATCAATGACGGTTGGTTTGAGCGATATATGACAGACTGGTGCAAAGTTATTGACTCAAATCAATATGATGTTGTAACAGGTTGGCTGCAAGAAGATTGTCTCAATTATTTAGTAGACAAAGACTATCCAGTAGAAATTATAGTCGTCAATGTTGGTGATAATGAATCTATTTACAAGACACGAAGTCAAAGCAGAGGAAATAATGAACAATATTGGCATAACTTAAGATACTATTACGACAAGACACTTAAATTATACAAAGACAGAAAAGACATTAAGGTCACGATTTTCAGTCAACCTTATTATCTAAGTGAATATCTCACCTTTTCAGGTATCATTTTAAAACAGTCAAATCGATACGGTGATACTTATGTGCATAAAGTCGCGGATAAGATAAGAAATGTGTTTAGAACTGACCATTCTGCGTTGTCAGAAACATTTATACCATTTTATACCCAACTCGTTTTAACTGCTTTATCTCTAGACGTTAAGATAACAGAAGAAATGGTTCATGACGCGTGGGCTATGTCGACGTACAATAAAGATAATATGATAGCTCATAGTTCGATGGTTACATTCGATTACTTAACTAAAGAAGTTCAGAATTTAGATACGCCTTACGTTGAAAAACTGAATGAAGTAAGAGTTTATTTCAAAGGCTTACGAGATTTGACAAACTTATCGTAAATAATAGAAAGTAGAGGTTTTATATGTTCGATTTACAACTATTAAACAAAGTAAATGAGGTCGAGAAACAAACGGGTGAGTCGCTACCTAGTTTATTATCTAAAGTTCCATTGGGAAATGTACTGACAGCGTTTAAGGAGTTACAAGTTGCTGATTTAGTTGAGATGGTGAGTAGTGTATCAATATCAAAACTCACTCACGGTTTAACTATTATTACTCCTGATGAGATTTCTCAAATTTCCGTGGAGAAACTCAAGATTGTGTTGAAACATGGTAACATGTTCACTGTAGAAAAGCTTCAATCAAAGTTCGGTAGTAGAAGTATTATTCTTGCAATAAATAAACTGACAGAACATGAGTTGCAATCTCTACTCACAGAAGATAATTTTGATATTATGTCAGACATTATCGAAAACCTAGCATTTGTTAGTGATAGTATAGATAGAGGTATTTGATGTCTGCGAATACTGCAAATAAACCTTGGTCTCGTCAAAAATTGACACAAATGCTTTATCATGCATTTATCGGCTCGTTAGCTGATAATGCCATTGAAATCGGTTGGGTGTTGTGTTTCAGTCTTTTAGCAGATAAAAACTTGGTAGAAAGAATAACCGTTCTATTCGGAGTAAATGATGCTTTTTGGGTGATTTTATCCTCTACTTACTACACAGCAAGAACATCTATGACCGCAACTTTACCAAAGTTAATTGAGAAGCATGGCTTGGACTTAGAATCTAAAGTAGTTAAAAATCATATTTACTTATTTTATCTCATGCTTCTACCATCAGCTATTGGTAGTTTCATGTTTCTCCCTAAACTGTTGCTCATTCTTGGGGTATCTCCGTCTGATTTACCTTTTTACATACCTTACTTCCAACTTTCAATTTTGTCCATTTTAATTGCAGCGCCTTGGGCAGTTTTTATCCCATCCTACCTTAGAACTAAAGGTAGAAGTAAAGAAGCTACAGTGTTAGACCATAGTATTGCTTGGTCTATGTTAATTGGTATCTTCTTCACAACACATGTTTTACAATTAGGGGTAAATACAGCTTTAGTTGTAAATATGGTAACCAATGCAATTCCATTATATTGGTTCTTATGGAAGAAACCAATATCACATTTCTTCTCTAAAGGATTTGAATTTTCGTGGAGAGAAATCAAAACCTACTGGAAAATTGTTAAATGGGAACTTGTAAGGAGACTTGCTCCAAGGGTATCTGCCATTATTGGCGTAGGTCTCACAATCACAATCAATCCAATTTACGCAGCCATTAAATATTGGATTTCAAACTTAATGATGTTACCTGAAGGTTGGGTAGATTCAATGGCTGGATTACTAAATAGTCATGTGTCTAGAAATGTAGGTTTGGATGAAAAAAATTCCATATAAAGATAATAAATTCGTATTTTGGAAAGCATCAATAGGAGCTTTATTATCAATCCTATTGCTATATTCCATTGCATATTTTGGATTAGCTTGGTTACCAGAGTCAATCTATCAAGGAATTATTTCTCCAATAATCTGGTTATTATTACCAATAGAAATTGTCACAAAACTCAGATACTACATGTGGCTTGCAATCAGTCGTTCCTATAGACATGATTTGAACGGTATGGCTCAACTCATTTATGCAATACCAACAGCTATATTAACTCCAATTTTATTATGGCTGTTCCTACACCATTTACAACTCAGTTTCGAGTCTATTTTCGCCGTTGGTGCTATTGTAGGTACTATCCAATGGTTAGGAACTGAGATTTACTTTAATATAAAACTTAACAAGAAAGGACATAAAAATAAATGTTAATTAAATATAAAAAAATTGAAAAAGTAGAATTCAAAGAAGATGATATTGAAAAATATTGAAAAAAATAGAAGACGAAATTATTAAAAAAATTACCAAAAAAATATCCAAACCTAGATCTAACTATTGAATCAATAGAATTATCTGGTAGAAAAATTACAGTTTATGAAGAAATACCTAGTTTTGGTTATCCTGATTATAGACGCAAAATAATTAAAGAACTACGAAAAGAAGCAACCGTTATTCTTTCACAAACATTACCCCAAAAATCAAAAAAACCTGAAGATCCTGAATTTAAAAAGAATTTCTATAAATTGGATTAATTTATAAAAAAATAGGAGAACATAAATCATGAAAAAATATCTATTACTCCTACTAACACCTCTACTATTTCTAATCGCACCAATTCATGCTGAAACAACAGTTCCACCAAAACCATCAAACGGAATCTATGACCCATCACATTATTTATCTGAAAAAGCTGAAACCAAATTAGCTGAATTCAACTCAAATAATGACACACAAATCGGTGTCTACATCGTAGACACCTTAGACGGTCAACCGATTGAAGAAACCGCTAATAAAATTGCTAGAGAATGGAAAATCGGTCATGCTAACACAAATAAAGGTGCATTAATTGCAATTGCTGTAAATGACAAAAAATTCAGGATTGAAACATCAAATGAATTATCTACAATCCTAACTGATGCCAAATCAAAATCCATTTTAGGTTCATCAAAATCTTACATGAAAAATAAAGATTATGATGGTGCTATTATTAATATGATTGATGAAATTAAAAAAGTCACATCAATAGATGCCACTTCTAGTTCAGAAGAAACTCAGAATAATCCTGAAAATTTTCCAACTAGATTCCAAAATGTCTTACTTAAAATATTAATATTTGGTGCGGCTATCCTTGGAATACCGTTACTAATTACAATAATTTCAGAAATCATTAACTATTCAAAATTGTTTAAACGTTCTAAGTTCGACTATACTGGTGAAGATAAACTGACACCAAAAGACCATAACTTTAAAGAAAACAAAACATGGACAACAGAACGAACTCAAAAATTCTGGCAAGAAGATTATAGAAAACGTTCTCAATATGATTACATCGGTTCCGATAAATTATACCCATCCATGATGTTCTTCATTATGAATCCATCCTGGACAAAAGATAGAATCAGAACTTATGAAGAAAAATTGGAACGAGAAAAACGTCAAAAAGAAAAATATGAAAAACAAGTTAAAGAAGATCGTCTAAAACGTTCAAATTATCATTACAAAGGTAAAGATAAACTTTATCCAAATGATTCTAACTTCATTGATAACTCCACATGGACTGCTCTTCTTGTTTCTGAATATTTATCTTCTCAACGTTCATCTAATTATTCATCAAGTTACTCAGATAACTCAAGTTCGTCTTATGATTCTTCATCATCCTGGTCGTCTAGTGACTGGGGTGGTGGTGGATTTGATGGCGGTGGCGCTTCAGATAGTTGGTAAAAGAACAATAAAAGTATTTTCAAATTCTTGAAAATACTTTTACTTTTCAACAATTATTTCTAAAAATTTGAAAATAAAAGAAAGGAGTAAAAATGATTGACTTTAAACTGATCACATCCATACTAATTGCAATCGCAATTTTTCTCGGTGTCGATTTTCTTTTCAAGAAAATCATCCAAAAGCATGACAACATCACTAACAGAATCATGCGAAAAATTGCTCATGTTTCAATCATTGTTATCACAATAATCGCAATATTAGACCGTTTTGAAATTTTAGGAGACATGACCAAAACGTTTTTGACAAACTCAGCTTTGCTTGTGGCTGTACTTGGTTTTTTGTTACAAAATACACTCAAAAACATTTTAGCAGGCGCATTACTACTTTCATCTGAAACTTTTAAAATTAACCAAAGAATCAGACTACCTGAAAAAGACATTTCAGGAACCATTGAAACCATCAATATGCGTCACACTATTATTCACCTGAGTACAAATGAAAGAGCTATTGTACCAAATTCGCTCCTAAACGATGCCATTATTGTGAACAATGATTTGACAGACTCAACCACCGTCTATCCTCTTGTTATCACTATAAACCTAAACAAAGATTTGTTGAAGGCAAAACAAATTGTACATGATGTAATACAAGGAAACCCAAATGTGTTAAATAAGGATTCTTACACCATTGTTACAACCCTAACAAAAGATACGGTTGAATTAAAAACCTTAATTAAAACTAAAGATTTGGATACAAGTTTTAAAACATTGTCTGAATTAAGGGAAAACATCATTATTAAACTAAATAAAGAAAAATACTTTGAATAGAGAATCAAAAGTCAACTACCACTCACTAAAGTAAGTGGCTTGTAAACTCTCATCTAGTACGAACGTTTTAACAACTCCTATGATTCAAGCAAGTTTACACAAGGGCAGGCTGACAACCACCCTATAACGAACCATATGAGACTCGTTATATCAATTATTTAATTCTAATTTTTCAAAAGCAGGTTTTGGATTTCCACTATTATAAAGAGTACCTAAGAACTGGATGTTCATAGCAGCTGCACGATCATCATTTCTTCTATAAGAACAAGCTTTACAACAAAATTCATGTTTGTTTTTATTACGATTTTTTGAATCAATGTATCCACATTTTGGACAACGTTGGCTAGTATAGTGGGCATCACAACTAACTACTTGTGACCCTTTATCAAATGCTTTATAACTTAGTTTTTGTTCAAAATCATAAAAAGCCCATGAATGATGTTCATAACGATGTTTCTCAGCACGCTTTGAAACAGTGTTAAAGGTTACATTTGTTAAATCCTCTAAAGTAAAGATTGTACCACTACCGTAATGGTTAACGAGTGTCTTAGATAAACAATGGTTCACATCGCTCATCCAACGGGATTCTCGTTGACCAATAGCTTCTAATCTACGTTTAGCTGATTTGGTTTTCTTTGATTGCAATTGTTGACGTAAACGTTTATAATGTCTACGTTTTTGCAAAATCGCTTTACCATTAACAAATGTAGTTTGACCCTTTCGTCATAAATGGTTAACAATTGTCTTAAACCACGGTCAATTCCCACTACGTGAGAAGGTTTAAACTCAGGTTGTTCAACTTCTTTGGTAACAGCGATATGTAAATACCAGTGTTTACCTGATTTCAAAACCTTTGCAGTACCTAAAGTCCAAGAACCATCAAAGTATTCTTCCCAACCCTTAAAAACAGGATTTACAATAACACGTCCATGAATCGTATTCAAAGACATTGTGTTATCATCCTTATGTGAATAATCACGGTTACGAACCAAATCAAGTTGTGGACGTTTAAATTCAATTGATTTCCAAAGAAAATCTAAATCTTTATTCACATAGTTTTTAACTTGTTTACCATGATTGTCCTTTTTATAACCGTCCCATACACGATCTTTTCGCAATTGGGTTTGAACACTACGATATCTAGCAATTACGGTACGAACACAGGATTGAGCCATTTGTGACTTTAAACCAAATTTAGAACGTAAATCGTTATAAAGCAGTTTTACTAAAGTTGTTGTATTCATCGGAAAATTGTTATCAAACATGTATTCTGATACAAAATTACAACCTTGTCTAAAAGCTTCTTGAGAATCAACCATTTTTGAAACATCTTTACTATTTTGAAAAATGATACGTGATTTAATCGTACGACTAATCTCAATTGTTTCCATGTCTAGACTCCTTTCTATTAGTTATTTCATAAATAAATTATACCATAACTAATTTTTGAAGTCAAGACAAAACGTCGTTAAAACACAAAAAATTATTAAAAAAATTAAAGAAAGGAATCGGTTCCTCACCTCATTAAAATAAGGTGTCTCCCCTGATTATCTTAATATGAAAAATATGCCTAAATATTTATAAAGCAAATAATGCTTTAAATTATTCAATTTCTAAAAAAATCAAAAAAATATCCAGAGCTACTATATTATTTTGAAGAAAATAATCTTTTTAACTTTGATCAAATAACATATATTTTAGACAAAACAAAAAATTTACATAACACAAAAGTTAATATTGAAAAATTTGCAAATTATATTACTAATATGAAAGAAATTGAGTCCTTACTAAATGGTCTTCCAAATCATATACATCAAAAATGGACACCTATTCTAGAATCATTAGAAAATAGAGTTGATTCAAATGAATCACTTTATTTCAAACTCGAATTGAAAGACTAACAAATCACACAACACACGCCCTCAGATTGGCTCAGAATCCATTTTAGAATGTCTCAGGTAGAATATTACCTCACAAATCTAAAATCGCTCACAGAGCGTTTTAGACAGTCCTAAGAACTCGATGTTTCGAGTTCTTTTTTTCTATATATTTTGTACCACAAGTGGTACCGATTTTTATTCTGAAATATAGAAAACCTATATTTCTAAATAAAAATTAAGTTATATATAATTAAGAAATTAATAAATTTCAAAGGAGAAACATCATGTTACCTATTACCGTTCTAGAATACAAAAAACTTATTTCTAAAGCGAGAAAATTAAAATCACAAATTGATGACAACAAATTAGATACTAACGAAGTGAAAGATTTTATTGAATTCGCATTAAATACATCTAGTGAAAATTTTGATACAACTACTTTAACAAAAGACGACATCTCTAAAATGTTTAAAGAATATTTAGAAAAAGAATACTCATATGCTTTTAAACAAGGAGTATATGAACATTTTTGGGATTATCGTAAAAATATCTCATCATCTGATCTTGAAAAAATTCTTCACAAAGCAAACGACGAAGAAGCTAAAAACTTCGCTCAAGCAACTGAATGGTATTTTTCAGAAAAATATCCTGAAATTGAAATGGAAGATATCGACTATATCATCAATGATTTTTATGATAAAAATCCTGAAAAAGTTAATGAAATCAGAGATGTTTTAGATGATGATGATTACTACTTCTTATCTGAAATTTTCTACGAAAATATCGAATATAATTTAGATGTCGAAACATTACTTCGACATTCTGTACCAGATGATTTAACTGTCTATTTTGGTCAAAATTGGGATAATGAATATTGGGATATTGAATGTGATTTCGTACAATGTTTTAACGAACGTGAATTCTTAACAAACGACCGTGACACACCAATTGATTGGCTCATGTCAACTCAAGGTTATACTCGTGAGGATTTAATCTCAGAAGAAAAGCGTAAGGAATCAAAATTCTTAAAAACTTTATATTCAGAACTTTTTGAAAGTATGAACGGACTTGAAGGATGTCAATTAATTGCTATTCCAAGGTCAGATGATTTTGAAGCAATTTTGAACCTCTCTCGACGTAAAAACGTTAAAATTAACAAATCAACATACTTTGGATTTTTTAACAAAATTCATGGATCAGGTTGTGAACTAGGGATTGAACTTGAAAAAGACATCATTATCGATGAAAATTCACCAGTTTATGATGTAAAAATGGATTATCATAACGAATTTGGTAACTACTCACCTGATGCTGTTTATGGACTTGCTTTATCACGTTATCGTGGTGACCTTGAATTAATCGAACCGTAAAAGGAAAAAAATATGTCACAAATTACTAAAACAAATTTAACAAAAGATGATGTCGCCAAAATGTTTAAAAATCATTTGATTAAAGAATTCGCAGGTAGTTATAAATCAGGTAAATTTAAACATTACTGGGACAGTTACTATGACGAACTAACATCATCTGAACTTGAAAAAATTCTTCAAAAAGCCAACGATGAACAAGCTGAAAATTTCGCTCAAGCTACTAGATGGTATATTTTTGAAAACTATTCTGAAATCGAAGCAGATGATATGGCATATATTATTGATGATTTTTATGAAGTAAATCACGCAATGGCTGACCAAATCGAAGACGCTATTAATGGCGAAGATTTTATCTTTTTAACTGACGTTTTCTACGAAAACATGGAATATGATTTAGATGTTGAAACCTTACTCAAATACTCTGCACCAGAAGATTTAACAATCTATTTTGGTGACAACTGGGATGACGAATATAGTTATATCGAAAATGAATTTGTAGAATGTTTTGACAAAACTGAGTTTTTAACAAATGAACGTAACACACCAATTGATTGGCTCATGTCCACTCAAGGTTACACTCGTGAAAATTTAATTTCAGAAGAAAAACGTGAAGCTTCAGCATTCTTACAATCTCTATATGAAGAACTTTTCCATTATAGAAATGGTCTTGAAACTTGCCAACTAATAGCTATTCCAAATTCAAATAATTTTGAAGCAATTTTGAATCTAACAAGACGTAAAAACGTCAAAATCAATAAATCAACAAAATTTGGATTTTTTGACAAAGTTTATGGGTCAGGTTGTGGGCTTAAAATCGAACTTGAAAAAGATATTATTATTGACGAAAATTCACCAATTTATGATGTAACTTTGTCTAAAGGTAATTCATTTTGTAACTATTCACCTGAAACAGTATATGGATTCAGCCATCCGTCCAAAGGAAAAGACCTCGAAGTTATCGAAGATAAGAAAGAAGAAAACTAATCATGTCAAATTATCAAACTCAGTTAAATAATTTAAAAAATTACCTAAACAAAAAAGGTAATTTTGAAATCAAAATTCAACCAAATGATTATCCACCACTTGACAATTTGTTTTACGAAATTAATCACCAACATTTCGTAAATACTTACGTTAACAAATTTAGAGACAATGATGATTTAACAAAACCACCAATGTTGGACGAATTTATCAACTCAGTTTTAGAAAAAAGCCAAACCTTCAAAAAATACATTGAATATTTTAAATCAACAGGTCGATACAAGATTCAGTTTCTAAATTCTAAAACCAATCAATTGGACGTGATTATCACTCATATTGATACCAACAGAAAATATGTGTTGAATCAAAGCTACAACATTATGCAGCAAAAAGAACCAATTTACCACTTGTCTAGAGAAATCACGTTTAGACCAATCAACACAAAATGCTCATGGGAGAACTCTAAAAACCCTATCATGCATATTGAACTGACCATGTTCAATAGAAAACCGACACCTATCGATTTATCAAATGTAATTGAAAATGAGTTGAAATTTGATACTCAAAATTATGTTACTTATAACTAGAAAGAATTAACTATGTCAAATACAAAAGAAAAGATTAAATCAAACAGCTCATATTATTTGAGCAAATTCAATCAAAAAAGTGAATTGAAATTCACAATCAAAAAACCTGAATTTGATTATCATGATATGTATCCTGAATTAATTATCAATCTAAACAAAAACTAGAAAGGAATACCATGTTTTTAGACCCAACAGATAAATACACAAAATATTTTTATGATGATTATCATATTGTAGACGAATTTTTAACAAAATTATATCCCAATGGTGATTTGGATATTTCTGTCTATGAAGGATGTCTCGTAGATAATTTCATCGGTTATGGACCTTTTGATTTTAATAAAATTGATTGGGACGAAAAACCTAAAAATGTCACATATGATTACGTCGTTATTTTTGAAAAACCAACATCGTCTTGGTCAAGTGGTCAGGAAATTTATTTCACGAACGATGAAAATTGGGTGGAACACATTCGTGAAGAATTCGAAAAAGAATATGAGGACGAATAATGCAAACGAAAAAATTTAACCAAAAATTGTTAGCTGAAATTTTAGTAAACGCTATTTATACTGGATTTTGTGATTATTCAAAATATATTGAAACTTATAAACAAAATACAAACGAAATCGCACGTCTCACTAGACAAGATATCATTCAACTAGCTAACCAATTGTTATCAAAAGAAACTTTGAGCAAATACCCTGAGTTTGAAATAACAAAACCTGATTTGTTCTCAAAACTAGATAACGCAACAAACGAAGCTAAAGCTTCATTAGAATCTAAAAGAGAAATTTTGCAACAAATTTGTCTTGATATGATGGAAAAATTTCCAAGCCTTCAAGCTGTCAAAATTGAAAGCATTGAATACGGAATCATCAAAGTCACCACATCCGATGAAACTGTTCAAAATTCAACTTTGATTGCTATCAATAATGAAGAACAATTAAAACAAAATATTCAAGAATTTTTGGATAAAGTTGAAACTAAGAAAGGACAATCCAAATGATTATTGTCAAAAATCTAACACCTCAATTACAAATGAGTTTAAAGATGTTTTACGGACTCAACCTCAAAAACGGACAGACCGTTTCCGAGTTTGAAGCAGGTGTCATTGACACCTACTGTTTGTCTCAAGGTTTGAAAAGTCCACTAGTTGATCAATAAGAAAGGAAACAAATTGCTAGAAAAACAATACCCATTCCACCAAAAAATTGTCGATTTTGTAGATTGGTGTATTGATAACCAATACTTAGGTCATTACAATTTGGCACTAACTCTTTTTGAAGACAAAGTTGCTTACCAAATTTATGACGAATTTGAAAAAGTTATCAACAACTACAACCTACCTGACGATATCTACATGATGGACTCAGACTATGACGAAATGAAATACCTTAGTCTTGAAGGTTCTACAATTGATGAAGACCTTATTTATGAATACCTTTTAGACAAAGAAGATCCTGAAAAAGACTTTTACCGTATTCAGAATAAATTTAAAGTTGCAATTCCTTATTTCCAATTTAGTTTTTCAGATATTATTCAAAAACATATGGAATATGATGTGATTGCATCGCTAATCAATGAACGCCTAAACAAAGGTTTCACCATTGAACAATTAGCTGAAAAAGCTGAAATTGAAACCCAACTTTTAGAAAAAAATTGAAAAAAAGAAAAACAAACCCCAAGCCTTAGAATTTTTGAACAAAAATTCTGAAAGCTCTAAATAAAAAACTAAAAGTTGTCTAAAAGAAAATAAAAAAATCATCATTTTAACCTAAAAATTGTTGAAATGTCTTGAAAAATGTGGTATAATTGACTTATAAAAAAATAAAAGGAAGGTCAAATTATGCCTAACATTTTTCTAATTGCTATTATTGCGATTGCAGTCATTACAATCCTTTTCATTTTAGGAGCAGGATTTGTATCAGCTAGTCCTGGAGAAATCAAAGTGATTTCAGGACCTCGTGGTCAAAGAGTATTACACGGTAAAACAGGTTGGAAAATCCCAATCTTAGAACGTGTAGACTCAATGACAGCAGGAATGATTTCAGTTGATGTTAAAACATCAGACTTTGTACCAACAAATGACTACATCAACGTGAAAGTTGACGCTGCCGTCAAAGTTAAAATCGGAACTGAAAAACCTGAACTATTTAGAGCAGCTACACGTAACTTCTTGTATAAGACATCAGACGAAATCGCTGACGAAATTCGTGACACACTTGAAGGTCACTTACGTGCTATCATCGGTCAAATGCAACTTTCTACAATCGTGACGGATAGATCACAATTTGCAGAAACTGTTCAAACCAACGCAACTAAAGACTTAGAAGAAATGGGTCTTGAAATTGTAGCCTTTAACATTCAAGGTTTAACTGATAGCAATGGAGTTATTGAAAATCTCGGTATTGACAATACTGAACAAATTCGTAAGGAAGCTGCTAAAGCAAAAGCCAAAGCTAAACAAGAAATTGAACAACAACAAGCTGAATCAGATAAAATTGCAAACGATGCTCGTGTAAAAGCTGATTTAGAAATTGCTCAAAAACAAAATGATTTAGCTAAAAAACAAGCAGCTCTTAAAGCTGAAGCTGATACTGAACGTGCCAAAGCAGACGCAGCTTATGAAATTCAAAAAGAAGTTCAACGTAAAGAAATCGAACGTCAAACCGCAGAAGCTAACATTGTGAGAGAAGAAAAACAAGCTGAAGTTAAAGAACGTGAAGTTCTTGTACGTAAACAAACTCTTGCTGCTGAAATCGAAGCTCAAGCTGATGCTGAAAAATATGCCCGCCAACAAGCAGCTGAAGCTGAAAAACTAGAACGTCAAGCTAAAGCCGAAGCTGAACTATTCGAAACACAAAAAGAGGCTGAAGCTCAAAGAGCTAAAGCTGAAGCCAATAAATTTGCTCAACTTCAAGAAGCTGAAGCTATTAGAGCTAAAGGTCAAGCCGAAGCCCAAGCTATTCGTGCTAAACTAGCAGCTGAAGCTGAAGGTTTAGATAAAAAAGCTGAAGCTATGAAGAAATACGGTGAAGCAGCTATCACAGAAATGCTTGTTAAAGCCCTTCCTGATATTGCTAAAGCTGTAGCTACTCCACTTGCTAACGTTGATTCTATTACCATGTACGGTGAAGGAAATTCATCTAAGATGGTTGGTGACATCATGACTACCATGGATCAAGTTACAAAAGGTATGGGGTTAGATGTCAAAGAATTGATTACAGCAACCTTAACTGGTCGCAAGATGGGGCAAGCCATGGGCGACGCAATTGCTGAATCAGCAATCGATGTAACCCCTGAAGATAAATAACAAATAAACAACCTGTATATAAAATACAGGTTGTTTTTAGTTTATATATAAGAAAGGTGAATCATGGAAAAAACATATAAAGTCAAATTTTATTATATCGATAAATATAATTCTATGACTGATTCTGATCTGTATACCAAAAAAAAAATCATTCAATATATTAACGATATGACAGGAACAAATTCAAAAAAACAGTAAACGAAGCATCAATAGCTTTAAGACAATCTAAAAAAATTGGGATATTAAATCCATTTATCGTGAAATCACCAATGACGATATTGTCGGTAATATAAAAACCAGATAATAGTTTCACTAACAAATTAGAATTTGGTGAATTTAAAAAAATATTATAAATAAAGATGAATACATCAATACAAAAATTTTTCAACATTAACCAAACAACAAAAAAATTTACAGTTTGTATATTCATTGATAAAAAAATATCAAATTATTACAAGAACTAAAAAGAAGAAAAATCAAAAATAAACCTGAAATTATATACAAAAAGCTATATTAACATTCTAAATGATTTTTGTTTACGAAATGTTTTTTTAGCAACAAATAAAACTGAAGCTGAATTTATGATTAACCAAATGGCAATTTTTAACAATGTTGAAAATGATAAATTAATCAACTTCTTAAACCATATCATTGAAAATATGACTGTTAAACAATTATTATCAAAAGAAGAAGAATTTTTAGATCCAATTTCTAACGAATTTTGGAACAAAATTGTTGAAAAAAATAACAAAAAAGAAAAGGACCTAACAAATGACTAATCCATACACACGTCTAAATAAACACTTTGATGATTTCGCTGATGAAATCATGACTCAATTCAACCATATGGTTGAATCAGGAAACCCATTAGTTCGAGTAGCCCCTAAAGATAGTTTATTTACAACTTACCTAGAAAACATCAAACCAGAAGATAACCCAATCTTCCGTGAACGTCGTTATTTTGATGGTAATTACGACCACAACTTCATTCGTCGTGTCGGTAATCTAGCTATGATCACACCTGATTACAAGTTAGTCAGTATTTGGGATTTCGATAGCTATACTTTATTTGAAAACGCACGTAAAGCTATGTCAGAAGCTATTCATGACGGTCAAATCGTGGATATCTATCTTGAAAAAGAATCTGTTGCAGGTCATAAACCAAACAAAGATAATGAGAACCCAGACATCATTTGGGAGCATTACTATGTTGAGCTACCTAACAAACTTGTTAACACACGAAATATTGATACGAAGAAACATGAAGCTCGTGACGCTCATGACGTTTTAAAACGTACCGTACAAGAAGTCAACATTGATGATTTGAACACAATTATTGACCTCATTAAAGAAAACAATCTTTATCGAGGACAAGAATTCTTGTCAAACCTACAAAAATGGGTCAAATTGAAAAAAGACTATGACAAAAACCCATCAGAAGAATATCTTTGGTTCAATGCTATCAAATCTGGTCGCTCTGTCGGTTACCGTAGCAGCGTAATCGGAACTCTTATTTCTGATCTATATGACGGTGTTGAATTGGAAAAAGCTATCCATTCATACGAATCTAAAGTCGCACCTCATAATTACAAACGTCCAAAATCAATCGTCACAACTAAAATGGTTGAAGAAGCTAAAGAAACTCTAGAAAAACTAGGTTTCTTAGATAGTATTTACCGACGTCCAGCTAAATTGACAGACATCCCATCTGACAAGATTTTGTTCACATCTCAAGAACAAAAAGCATTTAATGTCTTTGATGATATGACAAAAGACTCAAAAGCATCAACTAAGAAATCCAAAGTTGAAGATGCCAAAGAGATCTCTATTCATGAGCTATTAAACGAACTGAAAGATTTACAAAAACTTGAATTGTTACCAACACATTCACTTCAAGCAAATCAAATCGTTCTAACTGAAGCTCTAAATCAAGACGCTCCATCACCATTCTTGTGGTCTAACACAATATCTTGGGCTTACATCAACTCAGACACAGCTGATGCAGTAACCATGCGTGTTAAGAATGCGGGTGGTAACGTTGACGGTGATGTTCGTGTATCTCTATCATGGGATAACAAAGATGACCTAGACCTATCCGTATACAAAGATAATGATGAATATGATTGCATCTATTATGGTCGTCGTCGAGAACTAGGTGGTGAACTTGATGTTGATGCAAATGCTCACTCAATTGTAGATGAACCTGTTGAAAACATTTTCTGGAAATCAATCAATAATCTAGCAAATGGAAAATATACTGTTAAAGTCAACAACTTCAACAAACGTACTAACGAAAATCAAGGTTTTACACTACAATTTGCTACAACTGAAGGAATTCAAACTTTCACCTATCCTGACAATGATGTAAATCACAAACCTTTCTTGGTATTTGAAAGAAAACCATAAGGTCAAACTAATTCAAATTAGTGAAGAACTTCAAAGTCAAGGTAATACTGTACCAGGTGATAAATTCATTGAAATTAAAAATGTGCTTATGTCACCAAATACTTGGGAACAAGAAGTTGGTAACAAGCATTTTATTCTTCTAACAGATGATATTGAAGTGAATGAACCTGTTCGTGGATTCTTCAATGAACAATTGAATTCTAAACTATCACCTCATCGTAAAGTTACAGAAATCTTGGGTTCAAAATTAAAAATTCAAGCATCTGACTTTGAACCAACGGATGTTGCTAAAGGATATGGTTTCTCAGAAACAATGGATGCTAACCTCATCCTACGTCTCACTTACTCAAATGGACGAAAAGTACTTGTCCATGTCTCAATCAAATAATAAAAATTAATAAAAAGGAAGGTATCTTACCATGGAACTTACAACTACTACTCTTTTCACTGCACTTGAACAAAAATGGCGCTTCCCATCTAAACGTGGACCATTGACTATTGAAGACCTATTCGATCTTCCACTCACAAAGAACAACGGTCTTAACCTAGATACTGTCGCTATTGAAATCAATAAACAACTTCAAGAAAAACAAGGTTCAACTAGCTTTGTTGAATCAACAGTTGAAAAATCAGCTGAAATCAACAAACTTGATACTATGCTTGAAATTGTAAAAACAATCATCAAACAACGTCAAGACGAACACGAATACAAACTTAATAAAGCTGCACTTGACTCTAAACGTAAAGAACTTCAACGTTTAATCGACCAAAAACAAAACGAAGCACTAGCTTCACTTTCAGTTGATGAACTTCAACAACAATTGGATGCACTAAAATAAGCTCTTCGAGACGGTTACCTTTGGTAGCCGTTTTCATAGAACTTATTTTTTATAAAGGAGAAAAAACCATGACACAAGACTTAAAACAAATGATCAAACAAAACAATTTGAACTACGAATTTTACAATCAATTAATCGAAAATTCACAATCTGAAGAAGAATTGTTTGAGAATAAAACAAAAAGAAAACAATTCATCAAAAATTACGCCCAAACCCTCAATGACTACATTTGGGAACAACTTCCTAATTTGACTGCAAAAGAATGTGTTATTTTTGACCTTGTCCCATATACCATTTGGAACGAAATGTCTGAAAAATATACCACTATTATTGACAAAATTAAAGAATTGCACGTCTAAAAGGAGGTCAAAATTTGATTGCTAGATTATTATTTATTTTATACAAACAAGAAGACCATGTTATTCCCAAATATTACTACACAATTTTGAGATTAATCTTTTGTTTTTCTTACTTTATTGCAATTTGTATTTTATCATTCGCAACAGAAAAAGATTTTAAACTTAATCTAATCGAAATCATCATCCTAATTTTTACTACTATCATCATTCCTGCTGACATCTTAGACCATACTGGTCATGAAGAAGACATTTTGTTGAAAAATCTAGAATACACATTTATCAGTAAACTATCTCAACCAAGAATTGTATACAATGCGTCTAACAATCTTGAATTTCGCACCTACCATGATATTGCGTCATCAAAATCAGTATCTACCATGATTTCTTGTACACTCGAACAAGTTCAAGAAACCAAAAATTTCAAAGTATTGAAATTAAACAAAAAATATAATATCTACGATACTTATTACATGGGTGAAAATCATATTGACGATACCACAAAAAATATTTATGAAATCGAAAAAATTGAAGTATACGACGCAAAAATCAAAACGACTGTTTTCAAAAGAAAAGCTATCAAAACAGTTAAAATGATTGATTTTTATTGGAAAGGAAAGGATGAATGATGATTGAATTTAACTTCGAATACCGCGGATTTTACATAGAGGGTATGCCGTTGGATCAAACAGAAAATGGACACCCAGAGGATGGTATCACTTATACTTCTTATGTCTATTTTTCAAAACAAGAGTATAACGATCTTGAAGATTATATCTTTGACCTTTGCGAATCATATGATTCACCTGAAGAATTAAAAGAAGACATCCCTAAGAAGATTGATAAATATATCAAGAAACATAACTTAAAACGATAAGGATAAAAATTATGTCACAACAAAATTTGAAACAAAAAAATTAAAAAGAAATCCAAGAACAAAAAAACAAGAGATTCAAACTAAAAAAAGAATTGCTTGAAAAAAATTGGAAAAAAGAGATTATTGAAACTGAAAAAAATTGTACCAAGAATCTTTTAGAACAAGAGATTCAAAAAAACAAGAAAAATACTATTGAATTAAGTAAATTTATTGATTCTAAAAATTGCTGAATTTGAAGAAAAGGCAAAAGAATTGAACCTCACAAAACTCAAATTCACACACAATAAGGATCAACGATCTCTAAAATTCGTTTATATCAATCAAAATAATAATGAAGAATCAATATTTTATATCCACGATTATAGTTATGACGCAATTAAACTAGAAATAAAGGATATATTAGATTTTCATGTCAAAAACATTGAAATCTACAATCAATTGATCAATGAGTTACCTGACGATTTCTTTAGTTACGCTAGCTTCTATTATGATCAAAACACAATTTCAATCACAACTGAAACATTCTCACATTCCATCAAACCATCCACAGAACCAAACTACTTCAAAATCAACTCATGGATTATTATTTTCGATGTTGACTCATTCATCGTGAAACTTGAAAATAATTTTGAATTAGATGCAAGTTTATTTGAAAATAATGATAGTAACGAAATCAATTTCGAACTATCAAGAACCTCCATTGTCCAATTAAAAGACATTGCAAAACAAATCAATCAAGACATGAAAGATTTGGACTATCAATTGAATAATAATTTAAAAATTGAATATCTATAAGGAGAAATATTATGTCAAACTTTAATAAATGGAATCGAGACGAAAACTTCGATTCCGATAAATTAAACGTTGTCTTATTTGTTTCAAGAAACAAAGACAACAAACACCTTGAAAATTTTACTGAAAGACGAAACGCTTTCACTACTACTCGTGACTTTGAAGATGTCAAACATCAGTTCAAAGCTTTCGTTGAACAAGGTCAAGTTGGCGAATTTTCAAGAATGTATGTTTCCGTTAACCCAAGGTCTAACTCAAAGACTTTCAAAGCACTTCAGCATAAAATGCTGGATAACGAATTCAATTTATCATCACTACCACAACGAGTTGCAGCTCTTGCTGCACGAAAGGAAAATGCATATGATGATAAACAAAAATGGTTGTTTGATTTCGATCCAATTGAAGGTAAAGATACTGAAAAATTCGTTTACAAATTTGTAGAAGACCTTCTTTTTGCTCACGAAAATACGCAAACTAAAAAAGATCAAAAACGACCACAAATGTCTGTCAAATCACATCAAACACCAAATGGTTATGCTGTCATTGTAGACCAAAGATTCGACACACGACAATTATTACAAGATTATCCAAATGTCGAATTGAAACGTGATGACCTCTTGTGTTACGCGTGGGATACAAAAAAATGATGAATTTAGAACAAACATTAGAATTTTACAAAAAACTTAATAATCCAAGATTGTCTGAAAAAAATCTTTAACCAAATCTTTGAAACGCCAGCACAACCAAAAAACCAATATGAATTAGTTTATATTAATTCTGAAATCAAAATCAAAGAATTTGACTCTGAAAAACCAATTCTCAATTTAGGTGTCATTAATATTAGTGATAAACAATTTTTTTCACACAATTAGAAATTGAAAATCAAATCAATATGATTATCAACAAATTCATTTCATCAAATATCATTTCAAAAATATGATTTACAAAAAAACAAATTTGTGAATTATACAATCAAGAAATTTTGAATCATATTGTTCTACCAGAATCAGAAGAATTGCAATTCAACATGATTAATTCTTTTTTTACGAAAAAAATGGATTTGTTAATGACATTCTCGACGATTGAAAATTGTACATATCTGAAAGAAATTTAAAATAAAGTTAACCCAATTGGCACCAAAAATGGTGCCGATTTTTTTTCTAGAAAAATCTTAAAACAAAATCAACTATTCAACAATTTTTCTGTCAGAAAGGTAGACCGTATGCCAAAACCAAATTTAAAAATGATAAAACAAGAATTAAATATCCCAAAATTGGAACCATTAACTCAATCTAAATATTGTGAGATCAAAAAAATCATCAAAAATGCTGATACATTAGGTTATGTCAACCACTACTTCAACCACGAAATGGAAGTTTGGTTTGACCCTGAATTTGAAGAAGCTGGTTTTTTATGGTGTTCCAAAAAAGCTGAAATCATTGATATCAAAACTATTTTGAAACAAAGAATTTTGACACAATTAACCTACTACAAAAAACACGCACTATACTATATGGATAATAAGAGAATCGAAATTGTTCCAGTCCATAATTTACCACCATATCTAGAACACCAAAGTTTTACTATTTCGTTTGAAGACGATTTTTAAACAACAAATAAGGAGACTTCCCACATGTCTAAATTAAGAAAAATTCAAAATGCTGAAGATATCTTTACTGTCACTATCCATTCCAGTACAGACCTTACCAATTATGCTGAGTCATACCAAACAGAAAACCCAGAATCTGATGACCTAACTAAAATTTTAGTTTATGCTCACAAAAACAATTGGTCCATTAACAATTGGGATACTGAAATCGAATTAATAAAACAATTAGAAAATCATCTGACTAAAGACGAACTATTAGAGCTTTCAGACGTAGAAAAATTAAAAAACGACATTGATTACTTAACAGACCAAATTGACACCTGTGCACATCATGGGATTGAAGACATCACAATTACTAAATTTGGTGAAAAATACGAACTGGATGTCACAAAAAAAGATATTCACGACATCTTTCTTAACATGATTAGCTAAATTTAGTTTGACTAACACATCAATATATGTTATACTTACCGTAACAATATTTTGAGGTGAGAACATTATGAAACCAAGATACGCAATCAAATCTGATGCTAAAGAACTAATCAAAACCCATAACGTCTGGATTACAATCGGTTTAATACCAACAATCCTTAGTGTATTAGTATTGACTAATCAATTTAACAATAATAGTAACCTAACATTATTAACAACACCATTGTCTATTCTACTTTCATTCTTTGAAGTGGGTGTTATGTTATACGTTTATGATATCATCACTCGTCGTAAAGAAATCCAAACTGGATTCATAAACCAATTGAAGGATATTATAAATAGTATTACAACAAAATCATTTGTTGTCTATTTATTAATTAGCTTATACACAATTTTATGGGTACTTATACCTATCGTAGGGTTTATTATCGCAATCATCAAAGGTTATGCTTATAACTTGTCTATTTATATCGCTAAAGATAATGAACAACTCGGTTATAACGAAATCATTACAAATAGTAGAGTTAGAATGGACGGTAAAAAACTAGATAGGTTCATGCTAACATTAAGTTTTATACCTTGGCTCTTACTCAGTCTTGTGACAATGGGATTAGCCAATATTTATGTGACACCTTACATGTTAGCTGTTGACGCAATTTTTGCAAACGAAGTTTTAGAAAACAAATAAACGAAAGGTCAATAAAATGTCATTCTTAGACAAATACATCAAAAAACGTTCTGAAAAAAATTCAGATTTTGCTAATGAATATCAAAATCAAGGACTTATTTTAGACCAACAATTACAAAAGCACTTAAATACAAAATAAACCATGATGAATATCATGGTTTTCTTACTTGAAAGGAAGAAAAGAAATGCGATTTACAGAAATGTCCATCTCAGAATTTATTGAAAATTTAAAAAAATTGTCTAAAAAACACAATTTTGAAACCAACCTTAGTATCGCTCTAACTCAAAACAGAATCATCTTAAAACTTGACTACGTCCATATCAAAATGAACGACATTGATGATTATAAAGATTTAAAATTTGACACCGTAAAAGAACTTCAAAACGATTTAGATGAGCTCTTTACGCAAGAGCTTCATGCTCACGACGGATATTCAAACGTATATGCTACCATTCCTAACGCTATTGTTGAACCTGACCCTTGGGAAGATTATGACAATTATATTGATTATGATTTATTCAGCGAATACTATAATGAAAAATCAAAAGACGGATTAACTCTTATACAAAATTTTGATGACCAAAAATCAAACCTTGAATACTTCACTTTGACAATTGATAAAGGTCATGCTAAATTACAATACCCTTATAACGAAGCTAAAGTCTATCAATTTCAATACAATTTGGAACTTGTGGACACATTGAACCAAATCATGGAAAATCCATACCAGTTTGTGTCTACATCAGGACTAGAGAACGATGTAGATAAATTGTTTGATAACATCAATAAAATTTACAAAAAACAATCTGATATGAACCTTAATATCAATAAAGGTCAAGTTGTTACACATAAAACACTAACTTTCAACCATATTCAAAAAAGTTATAAAGGTCAAGTAACAGGTATCGTTTATAACACATTCTATATCTCACCTGACTATAATACATTAAATAAACTAAAATATAAGACTTTTAATAAAAAAGTACCACTCTATCATAATATCATTAAAAATGATATGGATTTGCGAACCACATTCGGTTACAAATATCAATCTTCACTTAGTCCATTCAATTTAAGAAAAATGAATGATTCTGATAACACTTACGAACAAACACTCACAAAAGTATTTGATTCTGAAAACTTCAAATTTGATCATATGAGACAAATTTATATCGATATTACAAAACCTGTCAATATTGATAAAGTTTTAGTAGGTACAGCAGAATATTTCTTCTTATCTAAAAACGAATTAGTCGCTCAAATTTATGTCGATGTCGATGATATGAAATTATCTTACGACGACCTTGGAAAAGAACAATATAAAGAAGAACTGAAGAAAACAGTTCAGAATTTTATTACACGCGCAACAAAGTAGTGTGAACTACCACGACCTACATTTCATTTAGAGGGCATGGCTTCTTGGGAAGAGTGTACAGTTTCGTTATAAGTTTGTCCTATAGACCATCTTATAACCAGAGCTCCACTTATTTACCAAGCTAACCCCGTGGTCCCCACGGTTTTTATAATATAGTTTAAGAAATCAATTCTAAACCTTTGTTTTTAATATTAATAGCAGCATTGATGTCACGGTCGTGGTGAGTACCACAGTTACCACAAGTCCATTCACGAATGGATAAAGCTTTTTTACCATCCTTGTGGTCACAATGAGAACAAATTTGACTAGATGGGAACCATTGGTCAATTTGAACACATTCTTTACCGTATCGTTCACATTTGTATTTAATCATATTTACAAACATGGACCATCCGACATCCGCTATTGATTTAGATAATTTACGGTTTTTAATCATGTTATGAACACGTAGTGTTTCTAATACAACATAGTCGTGGTTTTTGACTATTTCAGTAGAAACTTTATGTAAATTATCCAAACGTTGGTTTTTAATTTTATTATGGATTTTAGCTACTTTACGTCTTTGTTTCTGATAATTCTTACAGTCTTTCAATGGTTTTTTGAAAACTGTTTTTACATAATCTCCATTTTTATCATAAATACGTTCTTTGACGTTATTTTCAAAACGTCTACTAAGAATACGTTGTTCTTTAGCAAGTTTGTTTTGAAGTTTACGAAAATGTTTTGGATTTTCATATTTTTCATTATCAGACGTAATAGCTAAATGCATTAAACCTAAATCGATACCAACTATATTCTCTTTAGATAATGTTGTTTCGATTGATTCATCAGGGACTTCATATAAAATAGAAGCCGTATAATAACCACTCGGTACTTGTTCAACTGTTACAGATTTGATAACACCTTCGATTTGTCTATGTAAAACAATTTTAATACCAGACCTAAATTTAGGTAAAATCAACCGATCGTTTTCAATTCGAATTGAATTAGCACTTTTTTTGTTATTGGTTTTATAACTAAGTTTAGAACGTGATTTCTTTTTAAATTTTGGTTTACCAAAGTGATCTTTATTATTTTTATAATTACGAAACGCTTGTTTTAAATTCATTTGACTATTAGCTAATGCTAATGAATCCACTTCTTTCAAAAAAGGGTAATCTTTTTTGTAATAAGCTGGGGTTGTAATTAAATCATTATCATAAAAATCAGCTAACATGAGATTATAAACAAATCGTGCACAACCAATAGTTTTATTGATTAAAATAGATTGGTTTTTATCAGGGTAAATTCTATATTTGACAGCTGTTAACATTATTTTCCACCTTGTCTCAAAATATAGTTTTTAACAACATCAATTTGAGTTGAACCTATCGAATTTACATAAAAACCCCGTGTCCAAAAAGAATTTTGATATAACTTTGATTTTATTTCAGGTAATTCTTTTTTAATCAATCTTGAACTAGCTGTTTTAGCAGCATTCACGTATTTATTTAAGTTGGTTGATGGACTAATTGATAAAATTGTATGAACATGATCTTTATCATGATTCCACTCAATTATTTCAACATCGTATAATAAACCAATTTTTTCAAAAAGTTCTCTAATTCGATCAGATATAGTGTCATCAATGACATCACGTCTATATTTAACTACTAAAACTAGATGCAATGTAATACTATATACCGAATGTTGTGTTTTACGATACATATTCTATTCCTTAGTTATAATTTAGTTATACACTTATTATATAACAAAAGAATATTGTTGTAAAACAAAAATTAAAAATTCATCCACGACTTATAAAAGTCATGGAATTATTTTACTTTTAGTTAAAAATTTTAAACTAATTTTTATTATATAAAAGGAATTCCATATGTTCACATACAAACAAGCTTTAGAAAAAGTTCAATCATCATCATGGTCTGATTTTTTCAAGACCCAAAATTTAGACAATCTGATGCAAATGTTAGACGAATCAGAGCAAACCATCTATCCATCACCTGAAGATATCTTCAAAGTCTTTGAACTAAGTCCACAAGACATCAAAGTTGTTATTCTAGGACAAGACCCTTACTACAACCCAGGACAAGCCATGGGATTTGCATTTAGTGTCAATCCTGAGACTCAAACACCTAAATCCTTGAAGAATATCTTCAAGGAGCTAAAAAACGATTTAGGTGTTGAACGAGATAATCCAGACCTCGAAGATTGGCACAAACAAGGTGTCTTTTTGTTAAACACAGCACTCAGCGTGCCTGAGAAAAAACCAAATACTCACAAAAAATATTGGAAAAATTTTACAAACGATTTAATTCAGTATTTAACTAAAGTTAATCCTAACATTATCTATATCATGTGGGGGAATAATGCTAAAGCATTCGGTCAAAAAATTGAGAAAATTCTCAATTCCAGAGAATTAATCCATTATGCACCCCACCCATCACCACTATCCGCCTACCAAGGTTTTTTTAATTCAAAACCCTTTTCTTGGGCGAACCAAAAACTAAAGGAATTAGGTCAAACTAAAATTAAGTGGTGATTAGAAAGGTATCAAAATGATTTCAAAAATCGTAAACAAATTAGAAAACAAACTAACACAACTTCTATTAAGTTTCCTTCCAGTAACACTATTAATTATTTATTTAATTTTAAACAATATGTTGAACGAAGACAATTTATTAGTGATTAGTCTAGCTTTCATTGTAAATTTTATGACAGCATTAATTGTTTTATTTAATGTGGTCCATTCAATGAAGTGTTGGACTTCATCAAATAATACAAAACATTTTGTTCAATTTATATTTTGGACAATGGCATCATTAATTATTGAATATTTTATCACTATACCTAAAGTAAAATGGGCTATCATTTTAGCAAACGCCATTGTACTTTCATACGCTTTTGAATTAATCTTCATCTATTTCAAACAAAGGAGATGAAATGATTAAAAAAATATTAAACCAATTACAAAAACATTCAGCAATTCGGGCATCACTCAGTTTTATACCATTAGTGATCATAATCCTATATTATGTCACTAAACAAACATTAAGCCATGACAACATGATTTTCTTAACAGTATCATTCCTTCTAAACTTAATTACAACTTTTATTATTTCTTTCAGCTTAATCACAGCTTACATTGAATCCAAAGAAAACAAAAATAATAAATTTAAAATAGCTTTCTGGTCAACACTTTTTATCTTATCTCAAATTTCTGCTTTATTTTCAGATAGATACACCTTATTTGAACGATCAGGTGTATTTATCGCAGACCTACTAGCTATCATTCAAATTCTTTATCTTATTAAAGAAAACAAAAAGAAAGGAACTAAATCCGATGTCTAATATTGCAGCTATCTTTGATATTGACGGAACAGTATTTCGTGATTCACTACTACTTCAGCATTTAGAAAAATGCGTTGATTATGACGTATTCCCACAAAATGCTAAAGACGAAATCAAAGATGTGAAAAAACAATGGAAAAACCGTGAACTAGATTACGATGACTATATGTACACAGCCGTTGATACTTATACAAAATACATACAAGGAAAATCTGTTGAAGATATCGATTTTGTCGCAAGAAAAGTCATCGAAAAACAATATCAACTAGTATACAAATATACTAGAAACAAAATTCTTGAACACCAAGAAAAAGGTCACAAAGTCATCTTTATCTCAGGTTCACCATCGTTTCTAGTTGAAAAAATGGCTGAAAAACTTGGTGTAACAACTTGGTTTGCAAGTGATTACGAAACTATTGATAACAAATATACAGGTAATGTGAAACCCATGTGGGATTCAAAATCAAAAAAGAAAACGCTTCAACTAATTGAAGACGTACTTGATATTAACCTTAAAAAATCCTACGCTTATGGTGACACAACAGGTGATTACACCATGCTCTCAAATGTCGGTTTCCCAACAGCCATCAATCCCAATAAAAAACTATTTAAAAAACTTCGTGACAACAAAATTGATTGCAAAATCATTGTGGAACGAAAAGATATGGTTTATCGAATTGACTTGATGGATAAGAAATCTTCATTTATTTTAAACCAATAGAAAGGAAACACATTGAATGCCCTCATACTTTACGTCTAATATTAAAATGCAGTTCAAAGCATACATCAATAACATTAAAATCACAGAGCAGGACGAATATTACGCCATCAATAGATTTTTGGAAAATTTGTCTGAACTCATTAACGAAATTAAATCAGAAAATCCTGATTTTAAATTTAATAAAATTCCAGATACTATCATTGATGAATTTAGAACAGCAATTCATGATGCTGCTGAATATGGTGCAAGTTATTACCAAATTTCAGACTTCATTTCTGTCGAAAGAAACTACGAAACCGAAGATTTAACCGACATTTACGTCACATATATGGGTCAAAAAAGTACTTATTTCAAAGAGATGAACCAACTATTTGAAACAAACGGTTTCTAGAAAGGAATTTCCCATGTCAAACAACAACGAATTTACCGTCGATTTAACTAACGAAGGATTGTTTTCAGGTTTATATAACTCAATATGGTTGCACGACGAAACCTTAAACGACGAACTAGAAGAAATTGCTGAAGAATTGAAAAAACGTTATAACCGTGATATTAAACTCGATTTCTTCATCAGCTTCAAAGAATATCTTACTAAAATTGCTGAAGTTTATATCAACGTCTTTGAAAATAATATCTCAAACAGTAAATGGGAACTTAAAGACGTATATTCCCCACGTGAATACAATTTCGATACAAACCATATCATCTTAAAATGGGTCAACGCACCAAAAGATGCTGAAAAACGTTTTAATAGCTATCTCAAAGATATTTATGAAGAATATAACAGATTTAATGATTATAATCCATATGGTGATTTTGAACTTTATGCTATTTATGATTCACATTGTGGTTACGAAATCATTCACGAATTAGCACAAATCCACGATTGGGATGATGATGAAAATATTGTCACGTATAACGAACAAAACCAACCAATTATGGAAAAATTCGAGGTGGAAAATGACAAACAATAAAGAATTTTCAGTCAATATCACAGAAATTGGATTGTTTTCAGGACTATACTTCACTATTTGGTTGCATGATGAATCTCTTCAAGATTTATTGTTCGAATATCAAGACGAGCTTGAAGAAAAATATGGAAAACCAATCAAGTTTGATTTTTATGTTGACGCAAATCTTTATTTGAAAAAAATTGCTAACATCTATATCGATTGTTTTCAAATGGAAATCGAAAACAGCCAATGGGAAATTAAAGAATTGTATTCTCCAAAACAATACAATTATATGACAGATCAAATTGTATTGAAATGGACTAACGCTCCAAAAAATGCTGAAGCTATCTTTAATCAATTTTTAGAAAAAATCAAAGAACCTTCAGAAATTGATTTATATGATATTTTTGAAATGCATACCATTTTCTCAGAATACAACGGTTGCGAACTCATTTATGAGTTAGCTGAAATTCATGACAATCAAGGTAATATCGTCATTTATGACGGAAAAGGTGGACTAGAATTAAAACAAAAAGATGAAGTAAAATAAAGAAAGGTAGAACAATATGTCAACATTATACAAATTTGGACGTTGCAAAACTCCTTTTGGTTATATCGATTTAGAAAGTTATATGGGTCCAGAGGATACTTACGCAACTTTCTACCGTACTGATGGAAGTGACGAACCTCTCACCATGTCTCAAATTGGTACCATTATCGAAATCGGAATGGGTATCTACGGACAAACAGGTGAATATAGTTTTGAAGACCGTAAGGATCCATATGAGCCATACCATATTTATGATGTACCTAGCGAAAGTATTTTTGTCGCACTCATGATACTCCAAGCCCAACTATTTCAACAAAAATATAAAATTGCTGATGAGGTAAAAAACAATGACTAAAAAAATTACAATTCAATTTAACGAAATTGAAGGAAAACAAAAAAACACTATCAAAAAGTTGATTGAAAAACCTTATGACCAATTAACTCAAGATAATTTATTGGACATCCGAACCATTCTCGATAGTCACCGTGATTTAACATGGCGAGATGATGAACAATATCAAATGATCAACAACCTATTAAACAAGGTTCTCGACTCGCAACTCTACCGTCCAATGGACCAACGTACTTTTATCGAATTTGTTATCGATATTATCTACGATTGGGTAAACGAACATCTAGAATATGATGGACCTACTTTTGAGACAATTCAAGTTTGACGCATATTTTGCTGACGGTACAATGACCTACAATACACAAGAAACACTAAATTATATCCGAACTTTCTGGGATGAATTTCATGAAGATGACTTAGATTATATTGAAGCTAAAACTATCTTTGAAAGACCAGAAGGATTTTTCGTTGGACAAGCCTATCAAATGGCAATTCGAATTTTAGGAACCATCTTTGAAGGTCAAGAAGTTTACAACAAACAAGAATTTTTGGATTATATCGATAATGAGTTTAATATTTATGAGTTTGAAAAGTTAATTTACTAAAACTAATCCCCGCGAAGCGGGGATTTTTCTTATTGTTTCACGTGAAACTGCTATCAAAAACCAATACAAAAAGTTATTGCTAAAACCAATAAAATATAGTAAACTAATCTTAGTTGAAAAAAAAAAACACCTGATTATTATCAGATGTTTTTACTAATTCGACCATATACTCTTAAGCACATGGGCTTACCCCTCTATAATATATTATCAAATATGAATGATATTTGTCAATAGAAAGGTACACATTTTATGCAAAAAGTTAAATGTTTCCAATCCAGTCACATTATCGGTGTGGAAGACCAAATCAACCAATTCATCGAGTCCAAAAGGAACATTGATATTCTCCACACGTCCATTAGTCACGATGGTGACTATATTTTAGCGTTAATCACATACAGATTAACATCATTTGAGATTTAGAAAGGATATTTTATGTCTAAAACACAAAAAGAAGCCTTCATACTCATAGGAACCCTCATTGCAACCTTTATTGTGCTACTCTTAGCCAATAAACTACACGTTGATAGTTTCTGGCTGAACCCAATTCTAATTTTCACGATTTTGACAGTCAAAAGCAACAACATTTTGCAACGGATTTTGGGACTGTCCACCTTTATCATTTTTGCGATCGGATTGTTTTTCCAACTAGCTTATGTCGGATTCTTATCAGCAGCCATTAATTTAGCAATACTGAGTGCTATCTTCTACGTCTATGACGATACACATGATACCGTTATATCATCCCTAAATGACCAGTCTGAAAGAGTCGTCCCTGGACGTTGGAACGCTATATTTGTTGGACTCGTCATGTTAATATTTAGTATGATACCTTACATCATACTAGATTACATTTGGGACGGAACTATTCTTGAACTTGGTGGAAAAACAGCAATCATCTATGGTTTGACGTTAGTTTGTGAATACATTTCTAAATATCAAGAAAACAATGCTCAAAAAATCATCGAATACAAACATCAAAAAGAACAAGCTTCACGAGAAAATCAAACAGACGACCCAAATTTTCAGGTTTCACCTGTAATTAAATTCCTAGCTGTTTGGATAATAGTCCTTGATTTATCAATATTTAGTTATATCTTCAACCAAAGTCAATCTGGCTTTAATCTTGCAACTATCGCTACTTTATTAACAATTGTGTTAATCAGCTTCATTGAATCGCATGATGATAAAGAAGATGTATTAAACATTGTTTACACATGGCTCAGACCATTTCAAGCAACAGCTTTACTTGTTCTTTTGATTTCTCACGAAAAACAGTCAACTTGACCATTTTCTATATCATTTTAATCTTAATTGTACATGCACTATGGATATTGAACAAAATTACCATTAAAACAATATTAGTTACATCTTCTATTATTTTGTTCATCCCATTAATCGGATACTTGTCTAACCCTTACCGTTTTATCAATGAAACAAGACCTACCATTTCAGATGTTTTATTTGAGAAAAACAAGATGCCATCATCTTCGTCCACTCTTTCAGATTTCTGGGAAGAAGATCAAAAACTAAAAATGAATGAAAAAGAATTTTATAAAAGATTAAAAGATAACTAAAAACGTAAAAAGTGCTAAATTTTAGCACTTTTTTGTATAGAAATCCTACCATCTTCGATGGTCGATTTAATATTAAGAAAAATCCAGAAAGGAAAATCCATGACTAAATTTATTTTTCTAAATAGCGTAACTAAAAAGCAAACCTTAAACCAACTTCTAGACAAGGAAGAATTGGACCAATTTATTGAAAACTTAACAGAATACGAATACGAGAGCTACAAAAACGATCCTTTTAGCTTTGATAGCGAAATCAAATTCTCTGAAAACGAATCTGAGAAACAAATGCTTCAAAAAATTGCTGATGAATTCAAAAAATTATCCGAAAATAACAACAAAATGTTATACAACCGTGCTGTTGCTCAGTCAGACGCAACAGATAGTGTAAACAAAAAACTTGGAGAACTATTAATTTTCTATCCAACAGAAATTTTAAATAAACTTCTTCCAAATACAAAATTCCATAGTGGTGTTATTAAGATTGATGACAAAATTCTAAAGACAAAAATGTCTGAATTAACAAAAGATGAACCTAAATTCTTAACTTATATGTCTTCTTATATCTTTGACGATATTATCAGCGCCACAGATAGTAATTACTCAAGGGAACACAATCTGAAAAATTATGATGCCGTTTTAGAGTTAAATTACAATTGGACAAAAAATCAAATAGCCGATTTCATTAATCTAGAATACGATAAAAAAATTATTTTCACATCAGCCTTTTCAAAGAATTTAGCTATAAACATCTTTAACAAAACACTCAAAAAAGTCCTTGACCAACACTTCAGTTTGGAATTGTTAAATACTTTTCTAGACAATATCCAATTTGTAGAATAAGAAAAAAAAAATTATCAAATAATAACGAGGCAAAAATAATGACAAAAGAATTTTATTTTTAAGACAGTCCTTCCAACAGAGGAAGAATTTGAAAAAGCTAAAACCTTAGAATATCAACTAGATATTCCAGATGGATTTATGTTAAATCATCAAATTTTTACACCTAACAGTTTTAAAATTGGTTATGAAATCAAAAATAAAACTTTAATTCTCAAATACAAACCAAATAGAAATTATCCATCTATTAGTGAAAAAGAAATTTGCTTGAAAGGAACACTTGTTCCAATTCAACCATCTTTACAGAAAAAGCTATCTTATGAAGAAGATTTTGAATCAGTAACACTTCGTTCATCTGTCAAATATTTCTACATGTTATTTAATGATAATTTAATTGATTTGAATCCAATTTATCAACGCGGATATGTTTGGACAGAACAACAAAAGAATGATTATATCCTCAATCTTTTTGAAAGTAAAGCTGAAATAAGACCTGTCGTTGTACAATATGCAGTTAAAGATAAAAATGATGATGTATTAGAAATTTTGGATGGTAAACAACGTTTATCTACTTTATTTGACTTTATCAATAATAAAGTCACAGTCAACGGTCTTTATTTCAAAGATTTAGCGAACGAAGATCAAGAGTTCATCATGAACCATAAAATTGATTACCGTCGAATCATGAACAGAAGTAAATCTTCAAATTTAAAATTAGAAACAAGATTACAACTATTTTATGAAATCAATCTTTATGGAACCAAAATGACAGACAACGAATTAAAGGAAGTTCAAAAACTATTAATCAACGAAAAGGAATCAACCAATGATTAACCAAATTATTTTAAAACAAAATTACCCTAATTACCAAGAAGGTATCCATTTTGAAAATCCAAAATTGAAACATCTAACAAAAAAAGATATTTCTGAACTCATTCAAGAATTAAAAACTATTGAAACTGAATTTCCAGATGATAACTTTGTTCGCACTTTCAAAAAAGACGATTACCATTATAGCACTTTCATGTTAAGTTCAGATTTTAATTACGAACTAACAAAGCAAGATATTTTTAATCCAACCGATAACAAACTAAAAGATTTGTTCGCATATTTGTCAAACATCTTCTTCACACCTGACGAATCTCAATACGAATCCTTAACGTTATCAACTATTCGTGAAACAGTTGAAGACAGATTAACTTACAACCAATTAGTTGAATTATTAGAACATCTTGCTTATCCTGAATTAATCGGTTTTGACGGAATTACAGTTCATTATATTTACACACTTATTTTACGGAAATCCCCATTTGGTGTACACGCTTCCGTTCAAGCATCTAATGGTGATGGAATTGGCTTTTATGAGACTTTCCCAATCAAAACTATTGATTGTCCAAAAACGATTGAAGACATTAAAACCATCACAGAACTCAAAGAATTTGTGAAAAATCTTGATGATTCTGAAATTGAACCTAAATTAACAATGGACTTTATTTATCCAAAATTGGAAGGGTGAAAAAAACCGTTAACTTAACGGTCGGTATAACAGGTAAATTAAAGTTAAAGGAGACAAAAATCATGAACATTCAATCTTTATCTAAACGCAATGCATCTAAATACCGTCCTGAAAGACCTACACTCTTGATTTCAATCCAAGACGGTGACAAAGCTGAATTACCTTTCAAACAAAGAACAAATCATATCACAAGAAAATTGTACACAGATACAATCTTCTTGTATTTCGACGATATTGATCCAACACAATTTGAAGGTAATCCATCTTTTCCATTTGTGTTTAACAACCATGATGCATTTAAAATTATCGAATTTTTAGAGCATCATTATGAAAAGAATGATTTTAAAGATATCATCATTCATTGTCAAGCAGGCGTTTCAAGAAGTCATGCTATCGCACTTTTTGCTGCCAAATACTTTGCAAAAGATGAAAACTTGTACCAAAAACTACTTCATCAAAAAGGTAAAGTTTTTGGTGGTAATCAATACATTTACAACAAATTGAAAAATAATTTTGAAAAACATATTGACATTAAAAATTAATATGATATACTTACAGAGAACTCAGGTTTTTAGGCTTCCCTTCTCGCCTTCTTTTTCCCTGGGTTCTTTTTTTTCACTAAAAAGAAAGGAATCCTAAATTGAAAAAATTTCAAGAAAAATACAAAGACCTTCTAAAATCAGAAGGCTTTTACATATCTGTTCAATCAAAAAATAAAACGAATTACAACCGTGATGATGGTTTGTACATTAGTATTGAAAAAAAAGATGACCAATACGTAACCGTAACATCTATTTACCAAAGGACAAAATCATATATACAACAACGATCAGCCATGCTGATCCGAGTGGGATTTTTGAACGTCTGATTAGACGTTTCCATGACCAAGATATTTATCAAAATAACTAACTAGATAATAATACAAAAATGAATCATGAGATGAGGTGAAATATGTACAACCAAGAAACAATGTATGAAGCTATATTAAAAAACATTGATAAACAAAATATGTTGACTGACAATACATTAGATATGATATCTCATTCAATAGTTTTATATCAAAAATATATTTGGTTGGCTTATGATGATGATAAACATCAATTTATCTCTAACAAAGAACTAAAAAAATATTTGAAAGATACGTTAGATGCTATCAAAAACACAAATATCAAAATTGAAACATTAAAACTCGATTCAAAAATCAGAATCATTAAATACCAATTTACAGATATTGGGATTATCATAACTTCAGAAAAATTAAATAAAATATACTTCTCTCAAGTACAACAATCATTCAGATATGCTTTATCACAAATAAAAGAATATGGCGAAAAGTCTCAACACATCGTATTTTATGATAACTTAAACGTTATCTTCAAAATGGGGAAAAAAGGTTATATCCACCTACCATTCAAATTTGACATTGATTTTCTTCCATATGAACAATCTCCTGTTTTTAAACTACCTGAATTTCAATTAGTTCTAGATTTGAAAAAAGAATCAGATTTGACACAATATCATCATAGAAAAAATAAAAACTTCACATTCAATCAAGTACTTAAATACAAGAATAGAAATGATTTTCTTTTAGGTGAATGGAAAACTATGTCTAGTCTAACACCATTCTTAAACCTAAACAAATTCACTTATGATGAACTATTTATCCTAAGAAAAATCAAACCTAGATTCACAGATACTGAATTTAGACGCTTAATCAACTGGTATCATCAGAATAAAAAATGGTATAGAGAAAACTACATCTGTTCAATGGATACATTAATCAAATGGTATATTAAAGACAAATGTGGATATCAAAATGAAATAAAACATAGACACAATTATAAATATCTGGCATATGATATTTTAGATATGAGCAAATCATTGAAAACTAAAATCGAATTTAACGCAACTTCATATAAAGGTTTAGTCCGATATCATGATGAACTAGTTCAAAAATTACTACTTCGAAAATCTAAAACACAAAATAAACCATTCAAATTAAAAGACAAATGGAATGATATCCATAATACATTAATGAATTCAAGATTAAAAATCAAACATTTGAACTCAGTTTATTTGTTAGATAAAGAAAGTGCAGATATGCAACATTGCGTTAAAAATCTATGATACCAAAAGTAAAAATCAGGTAAATCGTATATATTCCATATTGATTATTACAAAAAACCATATACTTGCGAACTTGTATTTAGAAATAATAAAATTGTAATTAATCAACTATACGGAAGATATAATCAATCACCTGAACCAAAATTAAGACAAAAATTAAATAAAAATATTGGAGAAAATCAATGAAACTAAATGACTTTCTAAACAAACTAGACAAAAATTTCCAGATTGGCGTCACAATTGTTGACCCAGAAAACAACTATTACTGTGTCGATCAAGACGATTATAATACACTAAATAATTACCTAGCTATTCAGACACTTTCTAAAGAATCAGTTGAAAAGCAAAAACAATACCTTTTAAAACAAGATTTTGACATTAAAAACATTAAATCAATGTATTTCAAAAAAGATTTCATCAAAATTTATATTAAATAGAAAGGTTCAAAATATGCTAGAGAAAGCACACATTCATCAAATTTACGAAATGACTGAAAGACAAGAAAAAGAAATCAAACAAATGATTCACGATATCACTCACGACATCAAATATGATTTCAAAAAAGAAGCTAGTCGTGTTATTTCAAAACAAAAAGAACCCTATCTAAAAGAAATTTTAGATAGTCTTCAATCAAATTCAACACTTGAACAAAAATATACTGCTAGTGATATTTTGACCGTTCTTGAAACCATCTTTGATGAACTGAAATTAAACGAATTTGAGGAATAATTCAATCTACATAAACGGAATTCACGTCAACTACCACTCACTAAAGTAAGTAGCTTGTAAACTCTCATCTAGTACAAACGTTTTAACAACTCCTATGATTCAAACAAGTTTACACAGGGGCAGGTTGACAACTACCCTATAACGAACCATATGAGACTCGTTATATCAATTATTTAATTCTAATTTTTCAAAAGCAGGTTTTAGATTTCCACTGTTATAAAGAGTACCTAAGAACTGAATGTTCATAGCAGCTGCACGATCATCGTTTGTTCTATAAGAACAAGCTTTACAACAAAATTCATGTTTGTTTTTATTACGATTTTTTGAATCAATGTATCCACATTTTGGACAACGCTGACTGGTATAGTGAGCATCACAACTCACTACTTGTGAACCATTGTCAAATGCTTTATAATTTAACTTTTGTTCAAAATCATAAAAAGCCCATGAATGATGTTCATAACGATGTTTCTTAGCACGCTTTTTAACAGTCGCGAAGGTCACATTTGTTAAATCCTCTAAAGTAAAGATTGTACCACTACCGTAATGGTTAACGAGTGTCTTAGATAAACAATGATTCACATCACTCATCCAACGGGATTCTCGTTGACCAATAGCTTCTAATCTACGTTTAGCTGATTTGGTTTTCTTGGATTGCAATTGTTGACGTAAACGTTTATAATGTCTACGTTTTTGCAAAATCGCTTTACCATTAACAAATGTAGTTTGACCCTTTTCATCATAAATAGTTAACAATTGTCTTAAACCACGGTCAATTCCTACTACGTGAGACGGTTTAAACTCAGGTTGTTCAATTTCTTTGGTAACAGAGATATGTAAATACCAATGTTTACCAGACTTCAAAACTTTCGCAGTTCCTAAAGTCCAAGAACCATCAAAGTATTCTTCCCAACCCTTAAAAACAGGATTTACAATCACACGTCCATGAATCGTATTCAAAGACATTGTATTATCATCCTTATGTGAATAATCACGGTTACGAACCAAATCAAGTTGTGGTCGTTTAAATTCAATGGGTTTCCAAAGAAACTCTAAATCTTTATTCACATAGTTTTTAACTTCTTTACCATGGTTGTCTTTCTTATAACCATCCCATACACGTTCTTTTTTCAATTGGGTTTGAACACTACGGTACCTAGCAATCACTGTACGAACACAGGATTGAGCCATTTGTGACTTTAAACCAAATTTAGAACGTAAGTCGTTATAAAGAAGTTTTACTAAGGTCGTTGTATTCATCGGAAAACCGTTATCAAACATGTATTCTGATACGAAATTACAACCTTGTCTAAAAGCTTCTTGAGAATCAACCATTTTTGAAATATCGTTACTATTTTGAAAAATGATACGTGATTTAATCGTACGACTAATCTCAATTGTTTCCATGTCTAAACTCCTTTCCATTAGTTATTTCATAAATAAATTATACCATAACTAATTTTTGAAGTCAAGACAAAATGTTGTTAAAACACAAAAAAATTATTAAAAAATTAAAGAAAGAAATCGGTTCCTCACCTCATTAAAATCTAATCTGACTCTAACTAAAAATAATTTTAATTATTATCCACACTGTAGAAAACTAATTAAAGATTAACTCAACAAGAAAGGAAATCAAATGACAAGCTATATTTACTTATCAGACATTCATGCAAATTACGAAGCCTTAAAACATTTGAAAGATTTACCTGAATTTACTGACCCATTATGTGAATTCCGTTTTGGTGGAGATTACATTGACGGTTATGACCTTCAACCAAAAGCTACTATCAACACACTTCATTTCATTAAAGAATTATGCGATTCTGGTAAAGCTAAAGCTATCGTTGGAAACCATGACCAATTCATCATTGACCAAACTTATTATCCACATAGAACCAATTGGTGGTACATGAATGGTCGTGAACAAACATTAGATAATCTAGGTATTCCATATGCTAACGAAGAAATCTGAGAGAACTTCTTCTCTACCACTATTATGACGAACTAGAATGGTTGAAATCATTACCGTTTTACACAATAGACGGTAACAACATTATGGTTCACGCAGGTTTTGATTTGGATATCTCGTTAGAACAACAAAACCCAAACACCATGTTGTGGACAAGAGATCCATATATTGAGTCCACAAACTACTTAACTGAGGTCGATTTGCACCCAGATTTTAAGAATAAGACTATTATTACAGGTCACACGCCAACTAAAGGTATCTCTTTAAATGGTGTAACTCATAACCATTGCCCAATTTTGAAAGACAAAATGAAACAAAATCTTTTGACCAGATACTTCATCGACGGTGGCTCAAAATCTGGACTAGAATCTGGTCGCATCAACCTTTTAAAGCTCGAACAAAATGGGTCTGAACTTTGGAGCGGATATTTGGATGCAGATGGTGTCCACTATTATTAGAAAGGAAATTACAATGGCAAAAAAAGTATACGATTGCGTACTGGTTGAAACCAGTGACTCCGAAAACCTATATATTTCAGAAATTCAAGAAACCTTAAAACTACTTCCGAAAAATGAACAAATCAGTATGTTTGATACAGGTTTAGTTTATAATGACGCAGATTTTTGCGCACAAGGTTTCGCCACACCTCAACTTTTAGAATACCTTGATTTTGATATTAACAATTTGATTAACTTGGTATTCACCAAATACAATCCAGATGATTTGAAACCACAAGAATTCAATATTGTATTCAATGATGGTACCAAATTTGCGTTTTTGGTAAAATAGAAAGGACCTAAAATGACACAAAGTTTAAAAATTGGTCAAAAAGTTAAAATCAATCCCATCTCAAAAAATGCTAAAGAACATTACCCTTGGGGATGGAATTCTGAAATGGACCATTGTGTGGGGAAAATCGTTACAATTTCACATATCCTTAAAAACGGATCTTATCTCGTTGAAGAAAACATTTGGACCTGGGATAAAAAAAATTTAACTATTGTTGAAGAAAAAGGATAATTAAATGCAAGAATTATTACAAACATTAACTACAAATCCTTACACATTCATAATCTTATTAACATTAATATCAGCTCCAATAGGTTTACTAATAAGTTGGCTTGCACTTCGTTCCAAAAAAGTTAATAAGTATATGTTTACAACAGGAATGACATTAGTTTTCATGTCAATTGCACTACAAATTTTCATACCAAGTATATCAACCGTTAAACAACAAGACGCTGTTCACAATATTAAAGCGCGTGCCGCAAAAGAAGGCAATCAACTCGTTATCCATAGCGAATCCAAATGGCTTAATGATGGAACATTTGAAATTGTCGGAGAAAATGATACTCACTATTTCATCAAAAATGGTCGACACGTCATCGAAGTCAACAAATTAGAAGCAGATCAACAATAGAAAGGACTTAACCATGCTATTTGAAGGCGAAAAATTAGACGAATTTATTGAACAAACCATTCAAGAACAAAAAGAATCAGACAAAATGAAAAGCATCGTTCTCAACTATTTCAAAGAAAAACCTATGTCTGAGATCGTAGAAATTGTAAATAAAGAAGATTACAATTCTCTAATCGAACAACTAAAAGAAATCCGAGAATATTTCTACGAAAGAGATTACCACTACGATATCGACTATTTCTTGTTCAAACACTTTTCTGAAAAAGCCGTTGAACTCCAAATCTTAGATACTATTCCTGAAGAATTAATAGATACAGAATTCTTTGATATCTATATTTTAGAAGAAAACGACCAACTCTATCTTTTAGCTTCAAACATGGGTCAAGGTCATAAAGTACATACCTTTATGGAATTTGAAATCAAATCAAAAGAAATGCAATTGACTTATGATTTTTCAAAAGAATTAAAACAATTGAAAGAAAAATATAATAAACAATTGAAAGAGGTTAAAAATGAACGATAGATTAAAAAAAGACCCTATTTTAAATGATTATTGCAAAACATTGGAATCAATTGGATTTGAACTCTATAATATTACAAAAAATGCTATCAGTCCCATAATTCTAGCTCAGAGAAAAGATGAACTATTAAATGAATTAAAATTATTCATAGACCCTAAATCAAAGCTTGTTGACATTGAAATCAAAAATCGTTTGGTATGGACTAACTATAAAGAATTATCAGTACCAGGTCATAATGTCAAAATGAAAATTCAAGGTGAAGAAGATTATAATCATTATGGTCATGAGCACGATTTCATTTTATCAACGATAACAGAAAAAGAAAATATTGAAATTGAAAATCTAACAACCACCATTCAATCCATGCTAAACGAAATTAAAGCTGCTAACCAAGCATTATTAAAAGAATAACTTGAAAGGAAATCTATGCTCGAAATACTCCACTCACTAAAAGACCAACTAAATCCAAATTATGAAAAAATCGCTAGAACAACCAATTCTAGCGTTTATTTCGAACGTGAAAAAGCCAATTTTGTAAAAGAAATCTTTCGCATCAATTTTGTGGATAATGACATCAAATATTATGAGCTCAATTATGAGACCACGATTGATGATATCAAGAAAATGGAGCCATCTGACACCATTTCATTCACAAACAACCAAGAAATTTTAGAATACATTTACGGGGGCTAATCATGATTAAAGAAAATTTCACAAAATTATTGAACGAAATCATCCAACAAACAGATCCAAAAAATGACCGTGTCGTATTGACAGATCAGTACTACATCTTAGTCATTCGTTATGACAAAAAGGAAAATCTTTACCATTCATACGACATTTTGGTCAATGACAACATCTTTGATGTCGATTATAGAGAACACTATGAAAAGCCTGAATATTTCAAAGAATTAATATCATCATATGACCACCACAATGAGTTTACAACTATAGATGCTGTCCTAGAATATATTTTCAACTAAAAGGAGACTTAAATTGACAAAATTTCCCACATACTACGGAATTTTAGACAATAATGAACTACGAGTTGGTTTTGTCTATACTTCCCTTCCAAACTAATTGACTCCGTTAATGAAGCTATCATTGAAGTCACTAATGACGAAGAAATACTAGCTTTATTAAATGAACCACCCACATTAGAACGTGATTTAGATATTATTGAAATGCACGGATTCGAAATCTGTGAACTCCCTGCCTATATCGCTGAAGATATTCAATTTGAAGAACCAGCGTTAGTCAGCATGGAAGACAAATACTTTTATAATGGTTCACTAAAATTTGTTAAAAAAATAGAAAACTTAAAAAACAAGTGAGGTTAATTCATGCCAAACAACTTTTTTGAAATATTAGCTTTCTCTATTATGATTGGACTATTCATCATTGGTTATATTCGTGATGGTTCTTTAGAAGGTCTTAAATTAGCTTCATACTCTTTTATTCTAATAACTACAATTGGATTTTTAATTTATTACATGAATAACGCACAATCCATAGAAAAACTAATATATAATCCAGTAACCAAAGAAATATCTTTTGATAAATTACCAACCGAAATATATGGTTTCGGAGTTTTGTTTTTATTGAGCTTTTTAGTAGGATTCACTATTGAAATATACGTTAATTCAAAAAAAAAAAAAAAAAAAGGAAATAAATCATGTCAAAATCAACACACACTATTAACACATATGGAATCCTCATTCAATCAGATTCTGGTACATATGAATACATCTTAAAAAAACTAAAAGAAAAACATCCAGATTACTTCAATGACGGTCAAGATGAATTTGAACATCTTTACTACATCAATGATATTGAACCTAACCTAAATCATGAACACAATGTTATGACACTTGAAATTGAAAATATCAAAGGTGTTTATAAATCTAGAACAGGAGTTGATAATAGTCTCCTAATTCTTAATGGTGATCATGAAAAACCAACATTGGTCACATCTCCATTTAAAACGAACGAAGAATGTATTCAATATTACAAAAATCAATTTAAAGATATTTTACCAAAAAACTTCAATTACGAAGAAAACATTGGAAAAATCTATGTGAAAGCGTGGAATTAAAAATGTCAAAATATTTAAATTACTACGAAATTCAACATACGAATACAGATTTTGAAAATCTAATTCATTACTTACAAGACGCCGTCAAAGAAAACAAACTTAAAATTACAAAAGAAGTTGTTGATACTATTATCGAAATTACTAACAAACAAGAACTTTTTGAAGATGAACTAGAAAAATCTTATGACGAAGGTTACTCCGAAGGTTATAAAGATGGAAAAGTTGACGGTAAAGAAGATGCTGAAGAAGACGCTTATTCTGATGGATATAACGAAGGACATTCTGACAGCTACGAAAAAGCTAAAGCCGAGTTTGAAAAGCCTGATATTGAATCATTAAAATTAGAATATTATAATAAAGGATATCGCAATGGACAATATCATATCAATATCCAAAACGATATCGCACCAGACGATTTACCATTTTAATACATCAGGACGCCTCACGGCGTCCTGTCCTGCGTTTTCAAACTAAGTTGGTATAAATCTATCCCTCTAAAACAAACCCCTTTAGAAACCAAAATATGGACTCTCACGAGGTGACAAAAATTGGACAAAAAATTAGAAGATTCTTTACTTGAAATTAAAAAGCAGATTGCTGATTTATATTACAAAAAAGGTTATCAAGACGCTCTCAAAACCATTCAAAAAGAATCAAAATCAAAACAAGACTACTATAACCAAGGTTATGATGACGGTTTTTCTGAAGCAAAATCATTTTTCTCAATGACCGAATCTCATAATGACTACTATGACGATTGTTTTTAAAAAGAAAGGACCTAAAACATGAAATCACAAGTAATTCAAAAATTTAAAGCACGCATCAATTCAATTGAATTTAATGACTATCAACTATATACAACTACTGAATTCATCCTTGAAAAAATCAATGAAGCCTTCGGAGAAATTTATACAGACGAATTTATTAAGGATTTAGCGTATGTTATTCAACGTTATTTCGTCAAAATTGATGATCTAATTATTTCAGAATTAGAATGGAACATGTCTAAAGACATCGAAAATGCTGAAAATTTTAAAGATCTTCAATTCAAAGACTACTATATCAACGAAATCAATGACAGCATTAAAGATGGTTCTTACTTAAAATAATGCTCAAATATGCAATCTATTTACTTGCAATAACAACATTTATATCATACGTCAAATTAGTCCATTATGGGGCTAAAAAGCAAAGAATAAATACAAAACTAGAAGCAATCATATTTCTTCTTCTCGTTGCACTTTTACTATTGTTTCTCGCAATCAAAAACATTTAGAAAGAAAAAGAAATATCATGCCAACATTTAAAACAATTCCTAAAACAGAAAAAGCAATTGAAAATGTTGATAACCTATTACTAGACATTTTCAAAGAACAAACACATGATAGACATTGGACTGTAATTGTAGAAGAAACATTTGATAAAGTCATTCGCTACCACTTCACTTATTATGAAAAAGGTCTCATGTATGTGACTCAAACCATTGAAAACAATGGTCGTATTTTATCGCATCGAACCTTTGCAGCTGTTGAAAATAATAAAGTGAGCCCAGGAATGGCTTACGGTGACATTTATGCAAATACTTCCGAATTATACGAATCCTGCAAAGAACAAGGTGAAACATGTTAACCAAAGAACAAATTAACGAAAAACTAAAAAACCAAAAATCTCGATTAAAATATTTTCGAGAATTAAATAACCTCTCAATTGACAAAATCTGTCGAGATACAGGTGTCAATCGAAATACTTATCTAAGGCTAGAACGTGATCCAATCCATAAAGGTACGGTTGGAATTTTCATGACTCTAGCCGAATATTATGGTACATCTGTCGATTACATCATCGGAAATAACGTTGAACCAACTTGTATTGTCAATTATATTAACAAACGAACGATTGATGAATTAAACTACAAAAAGGATATTTATGAACAATTAGCTTCCGTTTTGACAGACGAAGGATTAGACCTTCATGATTTGAGCGAAAATATTATCAATTTACTAAATCTTTCTGAAAAAGAAATTAATGACCTAAAACAAAAAGATTCTGTCATTCCTAATGTTATTCTTGCTAAAAAAGCTAAGAAAACGTATCCTTACAATCTGTTAGCTCAAATGTTTGGTCCTGAAGGTGTAACTACTGATTTTTCTGTCACAAAAAAATTAATCTCAGATTTAGACCAACTATTAGACAAATACTTGACTGAACCAGAAGCTTATATCTTGAGACTAAGATACATCAACGAACTGAAATTAGAAGATATTGCAAATCTTAGAGAAGTGACAAGAGAACGCATCCGTCAAATTGAAGCAAAAGCTTTGCGTCGATTGCGCCATGTCGTATACACACAATCTTTGTCCCTGTCAAAACAAATTTCAAATAAGAAAAACGAAATTAAATCATTGGAATCTCAAATTCAACAAATTCGAGAAACCATGAGTGATGTTTTGGAACATCCATCCAATACACCAATCGAAGAATTACCTTTATCTGTTAGAGAATTCAACGGATTAAAACGAGCTGGTGTTAATAATGTTCATGACATTTTAAGATCAATCAATAATATCGAAATTATGACATATCGAAGTTTAGGATTAGGTTCCATTAACAATATTATCAATGTTTTACAAAAATTAGATTATCTTGAAAAAGACAAGTATATTTCTCAACGAACAGCCGATTTGACCTATCCGATGATTATAAAACGTTTGACAAACATGAAAGAAGAAATTGCTCTTAAATACAAATTCTAAAAGCGACCTAACGGTCGCTTTCTTTTTTTAAAAAATATGGTATAATGTTTTTATCAAAAGAAAGGATTTTGTTGTTTATGTCGACATTATCAAATTACGCTACCGCTAGTGCTTCTAACAAAGAAGACCGTATTTATAAAGTATTTGCTTACCTTAACACAAAAGGTGAATTTCAACCGATTGAATTAAAGAAACTATCATCTGTATCAGATGACACAATCTACGGATATTTAAAAACCATTCAAAACGCACAAATGGCGAATAGCCATTATCAAAAACATTTAGAAGACGGTTTTGAAACTAAAAAATATGCGAACACCCATATTCAATCACAAAACGAACACGCTAAAAAACAATACGATGAATGGTTAAAACGTCTAGAAAAATCAAAACATTACTCAGACGAAAGAAAAGAACAATTGAAACAATTTGAGTTCACGGGACATCGCTTCCTCAGTTATACACAATTTTATGAACGTCTAGAGCACAGTTTATTGATTTATTCATTACTCACGAAAAAAGGTTAGATTTACAATCTAACCTTTTTCTTTATTCAACATACCCAATACCAAAAGGATTAAATCCTTTCATATGATAATAAGTATAATCACTTACTTCATTTCCATTTGAATCATAAGTCAACTTACGTTGAATTAATCTGAATTCATCTGAATTATCTACATAATAATTAAACAATACGTTATTAAACATTTTATTAAAAATAAAAGTAAACACCAAGCTAACAATATTTATCACAACCAGTACTTCAAAGAAGTAAATCAAAACAGCTTGATTGTTATTAATACTTGTCAACATGTGATTTGATTTTTCAAATATCAAACCAACAAAGATTAAGTTTAATAGATTTCTAAAAATTCCAACTAAATCCTTATCTAACGCACGTTTGATAATATTCGATAACATAAATATGAAAACAAATCCCATATAAGTAGACGCCATTGATTTAAAATCAAAAGAGCCGTCAGCCGATATCCAATAGATTCCTAAATAATAGATCTCAAAAACAACTAAATTCCGTAAAACTTGCAACAAAAGTCGCATCAAAAATAAACTATTTAATACAAATTTATTATAAATATATTTCATTCTAAACTACCTTCTCTAAAAATATAAACAAATTATACCACATTTTAGTTAAAGTGTCAAAAAGAACGTTGATTTTCATCAACGTTCTAATCTTGTTATTTCAAATATCTCTGAATATTCTTTTAATGTTGATCTATAATCCAGTGCATCTTCTTTTGTTTCAAATTCTTTATCCAAAATTAAACTAGATGTATTTCCAAAAGCGACAGCACCTTTACTATGATACGTCCTAATCACCCATGCCATAACACTAACCTAAATACTTTCTAGAAAATCCATATAATAAAGAAATTAAACCAGACAACATCAAAATTAAACTTACAACAATACCTTGTTTAGTATTCATCATACCAGTCAAAGGTAATTCTGCTTTTAATCTTGTAATCTTACCAATCGGCTTATCTTCTTGACGTAAATCAATTAATTTACCAACTTTTTCATTATCGACATTATCAGATTTGACTTCACTAACTGGTTGTTTTTCAACAACAGTTTGTTCATTGTCTGTTGAAACTTCAACAGGCTCTTCTTCTTTGACAGATGAAACTGAATCCACTACTTCTTGTTTCGTTTCTTTTGCTTCATCAACATTATAATTCAAATCGATTGGTTCATTTTCCTCAACATACGTGTTATACGTATTAGCCTGTTGTTGATAATTTAAAGGTTCAAACTTTACTTTTTTATAATCAACCATAATGTCAGGTGCTTTTTCAGTTTTGACAGGTTTATCTTCACTAGGAGATTTAACCTCAACATCATTCACACCTGGAATTGGTTGACCAATATCACCTTCACCAATATGATAAGTCCCTGAATTATTGCTTCCATCATCAACAACATTTGATTCCACAACAGTAGATGTTGCGACATCAGTTACTTCAAGTGGACTTATCTCAACAATTGTAGGTTCTGCATCAACTTCAGAAATAATATCAGACTCATTAGCTTGCGCACTAAAAATTAAGCCAGATGAAAGTAAAAACGCACCAAATAAAAATAACTTCTTATTTTTCAAAACTACACCCCTTCTTCATCTTCACGATTGAGAATTATTTTGAATATTTCTTATAGAGATCAGAGCTAAATCAACTTTATCACCCATATCTTTAAAATGTTTATCAACAGTTAAAGATTCTTTTGACACTTCAACTTTCATATCCATAAAAAGTGAGTGTAAAGAGTCGATACTTGATTTAGTTTTATCCAAATCAGATTTCAATTTATTAACGTCTTGATTCAAATAATAATTATCATCGATCAAGTTTTTCAACTTATGACCAACATTATTTTCAAATCGACGTTTAAATCTAGAATCTCTAAAGAACATAACAATATTCAAAATAATTACAATAGCACATGTCACAGCGACACTGATTACAATTACCATAATATGACCATTCCTTAAAATTTTAATAATTCTATTATACCACAAAGAGAATGAGAGGTAAAGAAAAAACTGACCAAAGGTCAGCGGTTTTATTTATAGTATATAAATCAAGGAGTTCTAGCATCATGAGAAAATTCAAGAGTTTCATTTGGGCTTCCATCTGCTGTTATCTCGCATCTGTTTCAACATACAAACTAACCTATTTGTATTTTTTGTATGTTGCATCAACAAATGATACATCTGCTCCATTCGCAGCTTTTGTAACAGCAATTCCTTTTGGCTATGCCGTTTTTCTTTTAACGAGTGCGTTCTACCGAAACATCATTAAAATGACAAGAAAAACCTTGCATGCCATTGCATGATAAAAAGTCGCTTAGATTAAAAATCTAAGTGACTTTTTTTGTATATTATGTTATAATCATTTTTAGATTAAAAAAAAGAAGGTATGAAAATGATTTTAAACATCATAGACATTTTAAGTGAAGTTATAAGTACAGGATTCAAAACAATTATCCCTATTGCTTTTTTCTATGGATTATTCGTATACATTCTCTTAAGAGATGCTAAAGAGATGCAACAAGAGAAATTAGAAAAAGCTAAATTGATAGAAAAACAAGAGATTGAATTAACACCATATTATTTAACCCACCACAGAAAACCTTTACACAACAAAATTAAAAATGTCTATAAAACAAAACAACTCAAACATAAAAATCGTAAAGATAGACAATCCATCCGACAAAAGAGATTATGATGAAAAAATTATCACGCTCATAAAAAAACAAGAATGCTCCATCTGTAATTTTACAGATGGAGATAAATTATTTCAATTTTTTTCCTTGATTTTTTTAATATAATTTTTAACAATTTCAGTTGTATGTTCAGACACGGTACAGATAAAATAAGAACGTGACCAAAACACATTTTTCCAATAAAATTGTTTCAAATGTTCTTCAAAACGTTTTCTAATCATCCTTGAACTGGTTGATTTCATACCATTAATAAAATTTGGTAAATTCAATGTGACTGGAGCTTCAAATAAAAATATGTACATGGTTTTTTTATCATAATTGATTTCCATTAAATTACAATCATTTTTAGACATCATAGATGTTACAAAATCAGTCAAATATGTTTCCATTTCATCTGTAAATACTTCTTTATGGTATTTAGTAACTAATACCAAATGGTATTCAAGTAAAAAACAACTGTGTCTGTTAACGTAATAATCTTTTAATTTTTTCATTTTCATTTTAAATAAAATCCTTTACAGTTGGTCTGATTTATGTTATAATATTCTTGTAAGTAAAATTACAAAAATAAATTATAACATAGAAAGGAGTAAATGTCAATGGTTAAAAAGGAAAAGAAAGAAGTCACATATACAGTTGTTAAATTATATGTCAATGATAGTGATGTAAAAGCCTATTTTGAAAAAATGGCATTTGCAAGTAACAATTTAATAAACGTAGTTACATATCATTGTAGACAATGGTTCTTTTACACACAGAATCTATATTACATACAAAATGACATCAAAGATATTAAATTCCATCAATACGATTCTGCAAAAATTGATGATTTAAAAGAACATATGTTCATCTACAATCAACAACTTTTAAAAAGAAACAAAAAACCTGTAGATTTTGTAAAATACGGTCTCGATGCATACTTTTTACATTACTATTTTAAATCAATTAATCAATTTGATTACAATTGTAAAGACTTGTCAGCTCAAACATCACAACAAATTGTTAAAAAAGTGACACAATCTTTCAAAGATTTTAAAAAAGCTTTATTTGATTATATTAAACATAAAGAAAAGTATAAAGCAAAACCTGAATTACCTAGATACAAAAAGAAAAAATCAATGTTAGGATTTTACTTTACAAACCAAGTATGTACAATAAAAAATAATCAAATCAACTTTCCTAAAACCAAATTAAAATTACCATTCACTTACCAATGTAAAGGTAGACACGTTAGAACTGAAGTTATTCGAAAATATAACGAATTTGAATTAAGTATTGTTTTTGAACAAGACCCAAAACCAGCTTTAAAAGAAACAAATGTTGTTGCAGCAATTGATTTAGGAGTGAATAACCTTGTAGCTATTACAACTAATAAAGGTCAGTCCCTATTAGTTAAAGACAAGACTTTAAAATCTATAAATCAATTTGCTAATAAAGAAATTGCTAGGATTCAAAGTGCTCAAACAATCTTAAAACCAAATAGTAAAATTGTATCTTCAAAACAACTCATGAAAATTTATCAAAAACGAAATAGACGTATTGAACATTTCATGTATTGCACTGCTTCAATTGTTTTAAAATTCTGTTTAAATAACAATGTTTCTAAGTTAGTAATTGGTAAAAATAAAGATTGGAAACAAAATATCAATTTTAGAAAAAAAGACAAACAAAACTTTATTCAAATTCCATTTAACAAACTAATTTTTAAAATAAAAGAAAAACTAAGTTGTTATGGAATAGAAGTTTTAGAACAAGAAGAAAGTTATACTTCTAAAGCATCAGCTTTGGATTTTGATAAACTTCCTGTTTACAATGGAAAATCAGCTAATACTAAATTTTCAGGTAAACGTACTGAACGTGGTCTTTACAAAACAAGAAATGGTATTTTAATCAACGCTGATTTAAACGGTTCTTTGAACATCATGCGAAAAGCGTTTCCAAACATTGAATTTGAAACAAAGGATTTAAGATATCTTCAAATCCAAGAACTATTACAAATATCAAGAATTCCCAACGGAAGACTATGGGATAGTCGTACCAATGAATGTACGTTGTGAAGGGACAATTGTCCTGTATCACAGAAACTCTATCCGTGGTGGAACGGTTGGAGTATTTCATCAGAGGTCGTAACTACAATGTTCAAAACAATCATCCCTATTGCATTTTTCTATGGATTATTCGTATACATTCTCTTAAGAGATGCTAAAGAAATGGAGCAAGAGAAATTAGAGAAACCTAAAATTAAAGAAAATATTGTGACCCAGGATATCATCCTAACACCATATTATCTAACTTATCATAGAAAACCTCTACATAATAAGTTTAAAAATGATTATAAAACAAAACAAGTTAAACAAAGAAATCGTAAAGATAGACAATCCATCCGACAAAGGAGATTATGATGAAAAAATTATTACTCATTTTTGTAGTATTAATTAGTATCGTTGCTTGTACTAAAATTAAGGTCAATCCTATTAAACCTGTTATCACACAAGGCTTGAAAACAATTCTTCAAGCCAAAAACGACATCCAAATGGCGGTCATACCAGATGGCGACAAAGAATTGACCTTAAATGGTCAAACTTATAAGGTTAAAGGTGAAACGTTTAAAACTATTAAAGACTATCTAAATACCAACAATAAAGTGCAACAAACGGTTGTCGATCTAGTTGGCGATCAGATTACTGACGAGAATATTGCAACTATTGCTTATTACGCAGATAAATATTCTGTTAATGCAAAAGATTTGTTAAATAGTTTAAACAAATAAGTGTTTTTGATTTTTGTTCCAAAAATCGATTTAATGATTGTGTAAATCTCACACACAACCTGACCTTAGTCAGGTTTATATTTCGGTCCCATAGCTCAACTGGATAGAGCACACGCCTTCTAAGCGTGGGGTTGCAGATTCAAGCTCTGCTGGGACCATTTCTCCGTGATTGAGCAATAAAACATAGCTTAGACTCAATCGAATAAAAGAATTCTCGAATTTTGTTATGTTCGCGAGAAGATGTAAACCTTATTTGACATTGAGATCACGCTTGCCGATAGGTCCGAACGGAGTTCGTTTACATCACTTTTTTTATTATTGACTTTTCTTTAAAAAGTCGGTATAATAGTTGTTATAAATTAGCGCGGATGGCGAAATTGGCAGACGCACAGGACTTAAAATCCTGGGAACATTTGTTCGTGAGGGTTCGATTCCCTCTCTGTGCATTTTTTGATACAAACATAATGTGCAACCGTTATGTGAGTATTCGAGATTTTTCATCGTAATGATTAATGTTCGAGACAAAAGTCTTGTATATAAATCGAAATCTTGAAAAGATTTCAACAATAAGAACATCTTAGTGGAAGGTCAAAAGTCCACTAACGCCCCTCTGCGATACGAGGTGACGACAACGGTTCGATTAATAAACAAAGTTAGTCAAGATAAGGTTGTTGAGATTTGCTGCATCCAAGCAGAATATGTGCAGACGGTTTAGAGTAATACAAAATCCGTTCAGCAAATCAATATGAAAACTCAGTTGCAAAAACAACGGAGATAAAACCTCAATTAAGGATTCAAATTTGTCGAGGATGTCGTTTTTAATTTTTTTGAAAGGAACAGAAGTTGAATATCAACTTCAGTCTTTCATGCTTGTGTGGTGGAACCAGTAGACACATCGGGACAGTGCTTTAGCTAGAAATAGTGAGTTGCCATGCTCGCCAAATCCCGTAAAATCCTGAATGAACAGGTGCCTCAATCAATGGCAGGCTTGCGAGTGCAATTCTCGTCACAAGTATATCAATAAAAACATTAAAAAGTATTGCAAACTTTTTGATTATATGTTATAATAAATACATTACTCATGGGATGTAGCCAAGTGGTAAGGCAAAGGACTTTGAATCCTTGATCGTTGGTTCGATACCAGCCATCCCAGTTTCAGACTCGTTAGCTCAGTTGGTAGAGCATCTGACTTTTAATCAGAGGGTCACTGGTTCGAGCCCAGTACGAGTCATACAACAAACTTTGGGTAAACCAAACAACTGTTGTAAACAACAAACATCTATGCATGGTAACTATCGGCAAGGTTACAATCGTATATTTGGGGAAGATCAGATAGTACGATGGACGAGCAGCCATTACGATGGCGTGAGACTGAGTTCTGACGGTTCGAGTCCGTCTCCATAGATGTTTTCAATTAGCACCGTTGGTCAAGTGGCTAAGACACTGCCTTTTCACGGCAGTAACATGAGTTCGATTCTCATACGGTGTATAAATTTAGGCGCGATAGCTCAGTTAGGTAGAGCAGCAGGTTGAAGCCCTGTGTGTCGGTGGTTCGATTCCGCCTTGCGCCATTATAGGTTTAGGTTTTATATTGCCTACATCATTATCTTCCTGATGACACATAGGGAAGTGTAGTTTCTTGAACAATGACAAGGGTCGTTCAAGAAATCAAAAATGATGAACTTGTAATTATTTTCCTGCCCGAATCAAATGAACTAGGGTGATAATAATGTTGACGAAGTCTAGCTAACTTCTGAGTTATTGTGAAGGGATGGTAGCTAAAACGGATGATGTGTGGAGGAGCTTTTGAAGTTAGGTTCGAAACTAACAAAAAAAGTGATGGACACGTTTTGGATAATTACATAATACTATATAAATAACCACACAATTTCCACCAAGTCATGCTGCGAAATTGTTTGGTAAATAGGTTCCGTAGCGAAGCTGGTTATCGCGCTGCCCTGTCACGGCAGAGATCGCGGGTTCGAATCCCGTCGGAATCGTATTTTCAAAATTCTTTTATGATAAGAAGCATTTGAGGGTGATGCAAAAGAGAAAGGTAACGTTAATCTCTAGGAAGGCGGTTCAAGACCGTCCTTATCATTTAGGTTTATACTTGCTATGTCGCTATACCGATCAGCGAAAAATCCAACTGATCACATTGTGGCATCAACAGAACGTAGACTCAAAGGTTTTGGATATCCTGAGTTAAAACCAGGTCAATGGCATGACTAGTTGTAGGGACGTCTGCTACAGCATTTTAGTTTTTGTTTGATAGCAGCAAATAAAAACTAATTTATCCACTATAGCTCAGTCGGCAGAGCATCTGACTGTTAATCAGAATGTCACAGGTTCGAACCCTGTTGGTGGAGTTCAATCGATTCACTGTAAAACCCGATAAACGGTGAATTGAGGTTTGGTGGTAAACCTGAAAAAGAAATGATAATCCTAGCTATTTTATCATTTCGAAATCATTAGTGAGTGAATGAACACATATGGCATCAACCGAGTCTAACAAGAGACTTCTGGAACGTTGAAAAACTAATTGATTTCCACTAGGGTTGGATTTTTGTCTTGCTAATCTAATCCTGAGTGAAACGACTGAGGTAGTCAAGTAGCTCAAAATTTATTTGTATCGTTCGTTTAGTGGTAAGACGCTCCAATCAACGGTTGAAACACAGGTTCGATTCCTGTACGGTACATGGGTATCTAATAAAAATCGCCGTTAATAACAGTTTGATTTTTATGATAATGGAAGGTCTAAACAAATAACGTAAATGGTTGTTTAAAGATCGGATTCTCCAATCAATATTCAATTTGGTTAGTTGCAAATAATCGAATTTGAGATAGTTGAATCTAAATGGTGAGTTCAATTCTCTCGATACCTATATTGTGAACCCAATTCACAACTTATTATCTCATAAGGTCAATTTGGTGACCTTGGATACGTTAATTCAATACTGTTTGAATTGTATCTAAATTTGTTTTCAACTATTATTCTTTAGTCAAAAAGCAATATTCCTTTTGAAATAACTTATGATAAACAATAATAGTTAAACAAAATCATGTTGAAACGAGTTTTCGGAACTACTTTATTTAACATAATGCCAAAATGCGGGCTTCTCGAAGTTAAAAATTGACATAATAATAAAGTACTAATTTTTAATTTTTTTGATAACTAAGATAAAATCCATCCATCAAAATTCAACATTTCAAAAGTTAAACTATGCCCGTCTTATAATTCAAAATATAATATCAATGCGCGGTAGAGCAGCGGTAGCTCGGCAGGTTCATACCCTGTAGGTCGTGGGTTCGAATCCCTCCTGCGCAATCACCGACATAGTAGCGACATGTCGGATCGAGCAAACCCGAAGTAGAACAAGCGTTCGAAGGGTTTGTGGTTTTTTTTTACAAAAAGGAGACAAACAACATGACAGTCAAAGAATTAATTGAAGCTCTTCAACAATTTCCAGAAGATACATTTGTATATTCAGAGATAAAGGTTATTGTGACCCACAATATGGTTTAACTAATATTCAAGGCTCTACATCTCATTTGGAATATAACGAAACTAAAGATCTATTACATCTTGTTGTAAATTTTGATATCGCCACTTGATATGACCACTACCACTTCTTACTAAAAAAAATGAAACCGATTATGACAAAAAAACTCAAACATATACTAGACAGATACGTATATATAAGTTCTTTAATTTCACTTCCGATTTGGTTCATAACACATATGTTAGTGAACTTTGCGTTTGGACCTGAAAAAGTATTATTATTATCATTTGCTGTTGGTGGATTGAATTGGTATTTCCTGATGATCCATATTGACATTTGTAGTTCGTCCATTAGACACGAAAATAAGATTGGGGATATCTTATTCACCATATATGTCACAATTCTTTTAATTTTATCAACTTATGTCATTTTCAATCATAGTTCAACAATTGTGAACGCATTTATTTCAAAATAATTGTCGGATTGGCTGAAAGGTTAAAGGCGTCGATCCGCAAAACCGATATGTGCGAGTTCGAGTCTCGTGTCCGACTTTAAAAATAGTTGACAATATTTAAATTATTTGTTACAATAGACTTACAATAAGTTAATTAAACTTGCAAATTTTGCCACTTGCCGATGGGGTGGGATATAAATGATTCGGTTCGTTAAATTTTGCCACATTCTAGGTTGTGGGGTATAAATCACCTAGATTGTAAACAAAGATCGTGTTCGTCCACCAATTAAGCGAGAGCGATAAAGAACTGTCCTAAATATGACAACCCAAACTGTTTCGTTAGGCTTAACCTTAAACCAACGGAGATACCATCGCCGTCAAGCATTGCTTATAAAGTTGGCAAAAAATAGACCTGAGTAAGTCACCATAACTGCTCTAGGCGATACCATGCCTAAACAAAGTTGGCAAAAAAATTGACCAATATCCCGATGAAGTCATTAAACTCAGGCGGTAAATCCTAGTTGAGTGTACATTACAACTAGGTGGATGCAAGGCGCAAGTTTGGCAGCGGTCTGTCTTTTCCACCCCTTGACCCCTAAGTAAAAAACCAAGAAAATAAATTACTGAGGTGAACGCTCAAAATCCTCAGTATCGAGCAATTTTCGGGGACTAGATCCCCTTTTCAAATCATGTAGTTCAGTCGCGCTTGTCGATTGATGTAAGTGAGAGGACGTGCGCACGAACCTCTCAGCTACAAAAAGAAGGTTCAAGTTTCTTTTCCAAAAAGAAACTCTAGGTCAACTACTCGCAAAAACCAAGCAGTAACAAAGTTGGCTGAGTATGCTCAATACTCGACGGAGAAAGGCTTTGGTAGAAGGTCTTTAGGTGAGAATCCTTAAATAAAAAACACATAAATCCAAGACACTTGGAACCTAATGAGATTGGTTAACCGTGAGGTGTGTTCTTCGAAGGGTTGGAATCCTTTGACGAGTTTTCTAAGTGCTCGACCACAAACTTAGTAAGCCGATTTAGCTCAGTTGGCAGAGCATCTGATTTGTAATCAGAGGGTCAGCGGTTCAAACCCGTTAATCGGCATGGGATTATGGAGAGAATCTGCTCTAGTGGGTTCTTTCTCCCCAAGTATACTTGGTGACAACATAGCATCCTCGCTGTTAGGAAGATATGTTGTTACGATGTAGTCTGGATGCGGACGCGTTTGGGGAAAGTGATTGGTATAGCACTATACCAATCAGCTACATCATTTTTATTATGGTGGCGTAAGGCAAAATGGTGAGCCGCTTGTTTGTGGCACAAGTGTTAGTCAGTTCGATTCTGATGCGTCACATTAAAGTGTTACCCAGAGTATACTTAAGCGTTATAAAGTTTTTAGACTACCCACAGGTTTAATAACAAGCTTTGTTTAGGGTTTTCGGTGAAGACCTCGTTGGGGAAAACCGATTTTATTCATATTGATTTTTGTACCAAAAATCGATAGAATATTTGTATTCGTGGGCTGGACCCACGTTTAAAAAATTTTGTTGGGGACTTATTCCCCTTATATTTAATCAAAATTTTGGTGAGGGTTTTCCCTCTGTCTAAAACAATCTCAACTAGATGAACAGGGTAGCATCGAGATTCAAGCGCTGTCTTGCCTGTTTGGGCGCTAATTATTTTAAGGTCAATTTGGTGACCTTGGATGTCTTAATTCAATATTGTTTGAATGGCATCTGAATTTGTATTCAAATATTATTCTTTAGTCAACAAGCAATGTTTCGTCAGAAATAACTTATGACAAATAATAATAGTTACACAAAATCATGTTGAATCGAGGTTTTGGAAATAGTTTGTTTAACATGGTTCCAAAAGTGTTTGAGAAGCGTAGTTCAGATCCAAAGTGTTTTGGATTTGGAAATAGTTTGTTCAACATAGTTCCAAAAGATCTGAGGTTTTAGATTTGTTTAACATTTAACATGATACCAAAAATAAGTGTTACAGAGCCAAAGCCATTTTTCTATTTTAAAACCATTTTATTTAATATGATACAAAAAGTAGAGAATCAGAAGATATATATGTTTAAATAATTTCAAATTAATTTATTCAACATAAACCCAAACGTGATTGGCTTGATGTGAAAAGTCAAAAAAAAATATTATTCAGGAACGATACTCAAGTTGGTTAAGAGGACACATTGCTAACGTGTTAGGCGGCAGAAATGTCGTACATGGGTTCGAACCCCATTCGTTCCGCTAAGAGTGTGAAGACAATCTTCAAAAATTTAAAAGAAAGATCACTATTAGTAATTAACTTTACACTCTCATATTTGGAAGATTACCCAAGTCTGGCTTAAGGGAACGGTCTTGAAAACCGTCAGGTCGGTAAAACGGCGCGTGGGTTCGAATCCCACATCTTCCTTTGTCCTGAGTAAGACCTAAAAATACTCAAACTATTCTGTGCCACAACGGCGTGAAATCCTTGAAAGAGGTTTTCAAAAGTTCTTAGAGCAAATTTCTTGCTCTTCGTATTTAGGCTCTTCGTATAATGGCTATTATAGTGGTCTCCAAAACCATGGATGGGGGTTCGATTCCCTCAGAGTCTGTTTCAATCATATAGTCGAACGGGATTTTTGGTATGTGGCAATTCCTATCTTTCAAGCGAAAGGTACACGTCGGTGAGAGAAGACAACCGACCACAACATAGGCGTCAAAACCTTGAGTGTCGCTGGTCCGAATCCAGCAGGTCCCATCAGACGGAAGCGTGATTGAGTTTTTATAAGGTTAATTTGGTGACCTTGGATACGTTAATTTTACTAAGTGAAATCGTATCCAAATTTGATACAACTACCACTCTTTACTCGTCTAGCAATGGCTAATTTTCATAAATTAGTTATCTAATGAGAAACAGTTTTAGTTACTCAAAAATCATGTTAAACTGAGATTTTGGAATCATTCTGAATAACATGGTACCAAAAGAAGAATTAGATGATTTATCAGCTTTAGACTGTTTTGGAATCATTCTGAATAATATGGTACCAAAAGTAAATAATATTGATAAACTTTTTAATATCAGTTTCGAAATCATTCTAAACAACATGGTACCAAAATTTAGAGAACTATTTCAAAGTATTAAAAAAAGGTTTTGAAATCATTTTAAATATCATGTCACCAAAAACAAAAAACATCAAGATGCATTGAAATCGTTAACATGCTACCAAATACGCAAGACCTCGCAAGACCTTGATTAAATCAAATAAAATTAACGAAATACTGTATTAACTTTGGAATACAAATTTCGGTTCGACTCCGATTATTTCAGTATTGAAATTTAGTTTTCAATAAGGTCATTTAGGGAATGACAAAATTTAAGTTAAAGAACCCTCGTTACGCTCAAAGTTCGCGACAAGAAGCGTAGAAGCAACCAATCAGCTTCAGATAAAGATTGGTTGGAGTATATCCAAGCGGTAAGGATAGGTCTTGATGACCGAAATGCGTGGGTTCGATTCCCATTACTCCAATCTTAGAACTATACTAGTTAATAAAGTCCACGGACTTTGTTCTAAGGCAGTTTGTGAGATGGCTACACATTTCACATAGATACTGGTCAAAGGTTTCCTAGTGTATCCGAAGTGTAGATAAAACAGGTTGAATTGTATATTTTATATACAATTTGTAAAACATCTTGTGGTTCAGTTGCAGATGCGACTGGGGTAAGTGAGAGTTAGTGCGCACTACTTCTCAGCCACATATTAGCACCGTTGGTCAAGTGGCTAAGACACTGTCTTTTCACAACAGTAACATGAGTTCGATTCTCATACGGTGTATATAGGTCAATTTGGTGACCTTAGACGCGTTAATTTCACTTAGTGTCTTGCGTCCGAATTTGATACAACTACTACTCTTTGCTTGTTTAGCAATGTCTGATTTTCAAAAATTAGTTACCTAACAAGAGACAGTTTTAGTTAATCAAAAATCATGTTAAAATAAGATTTTGGAATTATTCTGAATAACGTGATGTCAAAAGGCGTTGCTGTTAGTGTTACTAAAACAACAAATTTTAGAACCCTTATAAACAACATGGTACTAAAAGGAAGAGATTAGACAAGATAAAACCTCAATTGTTTTAAAATCATTCTAAATGACATGATACTAAAAGTGTACATTTTACACCTCTTATTACAACCAAAAGTGATTCAGCGAACGAAAAAAAAAAATAAATATCATCAATAAATAAAAAAAATTAAATCAAAAACATATAAGTAGTCCACATTCGTGAACTACTTATTTTTTTGTCGCCTTAAGGTGCAATCAATTGCACCTATTTTATTCTTAGAAATATTCAAAAATCAAAGGAGATAAAACATGTTCGTATACACATTAAAACTAGACGCTAACAACAAAGTAAAACAACAACTAAATCGACGTTTTAAAATGGCTCAAGATATTTACCGAAGAACCATTCAAGAAATTGTCAAACGAGCTGAAAAACAGAAAAAAGACCCTCGAAATAAACAAATCAAAAAAATTTACCGTCAAGTCCACGCTCTAAAAGATCAGATTGCTGAATTGGAACTTGATTTGAAGAAAAAACCTAAAAAAGAACAGACTCAAATCAATGCGCTCACAAAACCTTTGAAGAAAAAAATCAAAGAATTGGAAGCTGAAGCTAAACCAATCTTTAGACAACTTGATGAAGATTACGATATCGTGGGTAAATTCACCTTCACAAAATATGCTAATGACTATCGAAATGCTAGAAATTATAGCAGTTATATTCCTTCTGACGTTTCCATCAAACTAGGTGAACGTGCTTGGAATGCTTATGAAAAAGTAAAATTCAACAAAGGTGCCAAAAAAGTAAATAAATTCGCTCAAGTTTCGTCTATCGAAGCTATCAAAGACTGTGCTATCACCATCCGAAACGGAGTCCTAAAAATGGGAACCAAAGACAAAAAGATTGAAGTCCCAGTTATTTATAAAAATGATGAATTTGAAAAAGGTGTCTTTGAAAACAAATTCAAATACAACCGTATTCTACGCAAATTTGAAAACGGTGAAGTCCAATATTACGTTCAAATGATTTTTGATGGGATTCCACCTCAAAAATTAGATAACTACATCAAAGGTACTGTTGGGATTGACGTTGGTTTGACAAAGATTGCTATTTCAACACCTAATGAAGTTAAAATTCTTCCACTTGCACCAGGTCTTCAAAACTTTGACAAAGAAATTCGACGTCTATCACGAAAATTGACTCGTCAACGCATTGCTAATAATCCAGATAACTACAATCCTGATGGTACCATCAAGAAAGGTAAGAAAATTTGGGTCAACTCAAAAGGTTATCTTGAGACAAAACACGCTTTAGCTGACCTAAAACGCAAGCAAGCTGAATACAGAAAATTGAGTCACAAAGAATTGGCAAATGCGATTGTCCAAATGGGTGATAAATTTATCATCCGTCAATCAAACTTTGAAAAGCTAAAAGAAAGATCAAAAGAAGATAGAAAATCAGCAACTGGTAAAAACTTGTCTAAAAAACGTGCAGGTAAAACCATCAACTCACACGCTCCTGCTATGTTTATTCAACAACTTCTATATAAAGCAGAGTTCCAAAACAAAGAAACTCAAGTCATTACCAACAAAGATTTCAACCCATATGAATACAATCACGCTTCTAAAGAAACGATTGAAAATAAAGCTCACTTGAAATCAATCAATATTGACGGTTTTGAAGTTCAAAAGAACTTGTATGCTGCTTTCCTTGTCTCACAATATGAAAACATGGAAAATGACAACATCATCAAATCAAACTTTGAAACATTCCTTCGAAACCAAGAGTTTTATATCGAAAATGTGGCTTAAGATGGCTATATACAATCCAAAAACAAATACGGTCTACACAGACCAAGATTTTATGGACACGTTAGATAAAAACAAATTTTGGAAAGAAAAAGATACAAATAAACTTATCATCAAAACATTAGATGATTTTGCTAAAGAATTGGGTTATGATTTTGTCACCGAAATCAAACCCAATATCTTTTTGTTTGATGAAGAACTTGTTGACATTTGTAAAAACAAGTCCATTACAAAAATCAGTGATTTAGAAAAATTCTACTTAAACAAACTTCCAAAATCTGTGAAACCACCTAGTTACCTAGATGGTTCCTTATGTCTAAAATGGTTGAAATCTAAAATCAATTAACATTCTAAAAACAATTTTATTTGACTTTTCTTCGAAAAGTCGATATAATTAACGTATTAGAATGTTTCCGTCCCAAGCATGACGTTAAACTGTTAGAAAAATTAATTTAGAAAGACTTACATGGCTTTTACTTGAAATTTTTCGTGATGTTTCATGAATTTTTGCGCTAAAATATACCACTTTTAGCGCACTCCTTTCGGAATCTTAGCTCAGATTGGTAGAGCGTCATACTAGTTTCAATCAAAACACTGTCTCTCCATTGGCATGTCTCCTTATTAGAAACTAGTATAAAGGTCGACGGTTCGATTCCGTCAGATTCCATAGGTCTTTGATACGGGTTTTTCTTTTTCAAAGAAATATCAAAGACCGAACTTTGTTCAAATTTCGCTTTACTGCGATCTTGTTCATAAATTGACAGTGGAACTAAGATTGCACATCCACTATCCTTTCGAAAAACGCAATCTCACCAACCATGGTGGTCGGTTAGAACAAAATGGTTATAATGGCGCTATCTTAGCGCTATTTTTTTAGAAAAAATATTTATAAAGGAGCTTTCAAAATGGTTATTTTGAATAAAAAACCCGTCGTTGACGGTAAAGTCTCAGTTCGTATGTTTGGTCGTGACTACCAAATCTCAGTAGATGAAGCAAAACGTTATGTTGATACAGATCAGCTTTATTTCAAGGCTAATAAACCTGTATCTGAAAAAGATTTCAACAAATTTTTAGCAAGCTAAAAATCGATATGTGTTTGATTTCGCTTGCGAAATCGATATAAATCATGTAAACGATTTGTATGAGAAACAAATAAATTGCATGTAATAAACAAGGAATCTGACGTTCAACGTTAGGTTCCTATTTTTTTAGGAGACAAAAATAATGAGCACAGCATTTTCAACAAAATCAAATCAAAATATTGAAGATCCATTGTATCGTCTATTGTTTTCAGACGAAGATGAAAATAAAACTGAAAACAAATCAACACCAAAATCAACAAAAAAAATTGAAGAAGAAAAACCAATTATCAAAAAAGATAAGCATGTTAAAAAAACGATTGATAAAATTGAAAAAAAACCATTAACAAGCAAGCAAACGGTTGATGATGTTAAAGAAATTGAAGAACCTAAAAAAGAAATTCAGGTTGAAGAAAAAGAAGAAACGATTGAATTTAATCCAATCGTTATCAAACCTGAAACAGATTTAGACGCAAACAATAAATCTTCAATTTTAGAACATTTAGTTTATAACCTAAATAAACTAAAAATTCCACACAAAATCAAAAACTTTGGTTACCATAATAAAGAAGATGAATTCATCACCACAGAATATACTGTGATTGATGAAAACTCTAAAAAAACACCATTTTAATCGTTCATTTGACAAAAAAACAAGTTCGATACCAAATACCTAGCCACCAAAAAGAAAATAAAAAGCTATCGAAATTTGCAAAAGAATTTCAAAAACAATTAAAATTCACATGGTTAGAATGGTTTTTAACATTTTTTTAGACATTTAAAAAAATTATATGATATATTATATCATATAAGAATTATGAAAATTTTTAATTTTGGAGGTTATATAGTATGGCAAGCATTTTTCAAGATAATTTCAGAGAAGCAAATAAAGAATTCATACGCATAGCTTCTGATACAAAATATTCTGCGCGTATGCAAGCATTACTCATAAATAAAATGCGTAAAGAAATAGAAAATGAATTTAACATAAACGAATTTTTATAAAAAAAGAAGGAAATATAACCCTAAACGTTCAAAAAGAAGCTATCGAATTAGAAAAAACAGATAAACTCAAAATTTTAATGTAAACATAATTAAAATGGTTCTAAATGCTCAAATGAGCATTTTTTTAGACACGAGAAAACAATTATGGTATAATTATATTGTAAAAAAAACTATCACCATTCGGTGTTGGCATAAACATTTGCGACGGTCTGTTTTGTCAAAAATGTTACCTAATTGGGTTCTGAAAGCTTCACCACGAACAAACAAACAAAAGCTTAAAAAAGGGGGTCTCATTATGATTATTAAACGAACAAATCCTAAGAAATCATGGAATACAGAACAAAAACAGATTGCACTTAAAATATTGATGAATAAAATTTTAAAATTAAAATAATCTTTTGAAACCAACTAAATAAAAGGAAGCATAAATAACTTCCTTTTTTTGATATTAGAAAGGACTTCTAATTTTGACAAGAAAAATCCCTTACATAACCATTTTATTTGCCAGTTTATCCATAATTTGGTTCACATATATCACCTACACATACGGTGTAAATATCTCGAATACAGTTTTATACGAAAACGGTGCCATTTTGGGCGCATATTTCTCACCAACCGATTGGTGGCGGTTGATCTCACCTATCTTTGTCCACATTGGATTTGACCATTTACTTTCTAACATGATTTTGTTAATCACATTAGGTCCATTAATTGAGTCCATTTTAGGTCATACAAAATTTGCATTAATCTATTTGTTCTCAGGAATTGGTGGTAACTTTGCAGTTTTGATGCTCAATCCCGACACCATCACTGCTGGTGCATCTACTGCGCTATATGGATTGTTTGGCTTATTATTAATTCAAATTTTTAACAAAAGAAATCCAGTCCTAAGAAATATCAGCAGTGTATATATTACTATCATTGCGATTAACCTGTTTTACACATTTACAAGCACAAATGTAAGCCTCGTCGGACACATTGGTGGATTAATAACAGGTATTGCATTTGGTTTAATCGAACTGACACAAAGTTAGAAACAACTTTCGTCACAAATACATCTGAGAGCTCCCAGTTTAACCACTGAGAGCTTTTTCTTATTAAGTCGAATGATTATATCATTTCGATATAAAATGCGTTAGAGAGCATTTTAGAAGCTCTTAAAGAGGTTATATAAAAATGCCAGTAAATTTTAACTAAAAGTAAAAGAATTCCATGACTTCTATAAATCGTGGATGAATTTTCAATTTTTGCTTTACAAGAATATTCTTTTGTGATATAATTAGTATATAACTAAAATATAACTAAGGAATAGAATATGTATCGCAAAACACAACATTCGGTATACAGTATTACATTACATCTAGTTCTAGTAGTTAAATATAGACGTGATGTCATTGATGACACTATATCTAACCAAATTAAAGAAATTTTTAAAACAATAGGTTTATCACATGATGTTAAAATAATTGAATGGAATTATGATAAAGATCATGTTCATACAATTTTATCAATTAGTCCATCAACCAACTTAAATAAATACGTGAACGCTGCTAAAACAGCTAGTTCAAGATTGATTAAAAAAGAATTACCTGAAATAAAATCAAAGTTATATCAAGATTCTTTATGGACACGTGGTTTTTATGTAAATTCAACAGGCTCTACTCAAATTGAAGTTGTTAAAAACTATATTTTGAACCAAGGTGAAAAATAATGTTAACAGCTGTCAAATATAGAATTTACCCTAATAAAAACCAATCTATTTTAATCAATAAAACCATTGGTTGTGCACGATTTGTATACAACAAAATGTTAGGTGACTTTTATGATAATGATTTGATTACAACTCCAGCTTATTACAAACAAGATTATCCATTTTTAAAAGAAGTGGATTCATTAGCTTTAGCTAATAGCCAAATGAATTTGAAACAAGCTTTTCGTAATTATAAAAACAATAAAGATCACTTTGATAAACCAAAATTTAAAAAGAAATCACGTTCTAAACTTAGTTATAAAACCAATAACCATAAACAAAAAAATACTATTCGAATTGAAAACAATAAACTAATTTTACCTAAATTCAAATCAGGTATTAAAATTGTTTTACATAGACAAATAGAAGGTTTAATTAAATCTGTAACAATCGAACAAATACCTAGTGGTTATTATACAGCATCTATTTTATATGATGTTCCTGACAATCGAAAAGAAACTATTTTATCTAAAGATAACATAGTTGGTATTGATTTAGGTTTAACGCATTTAGCTATTACTTCTGATAATGAAAAATATGATAATCCAAAACATTTTCGTCAATTACAAAATAAACTACGTAAAGAACAACGTATTCTAAGTAGACGTTTTGAAAATAACATCAAAGAACGTGTTTATAATGAAAATGGTGATCTGGACAAAATAATTTTCAAAAAACCATTGAAAGATTGTAAAAATTATCAGAAACAAAAACATAAAGTAGCTAAAATTCATAATAAAATTAAAAACAGACGTTTAGATAACTTACATAAAGTTTCTACTAAAGTAGTCAAAAGCCACGACTATGTCGTAATGGAAACTTTAAAAGTCCATAACTTAATTAAAAATAGTAAATTATCTAAATCAATAGCTGATGTCGGATGGTCTATGTTTGTAAACATGGTTGAATACAAATGTGAACGATATGGTAAAGAATTTGTACAAATTGACCAATGGTATCCATCTAGTCAAATTTGTTCACACTGTAACCATAAAGATGGTAAAAAAGCTTTATCTATTCGTGAATGGACTTGTAATAACTGTGGTACTCACCACGACCGTGACATCAATGCAGCTATTAACATTAAAAACAAAGGTTTAGAAATGATTTCCTAAACTTTATTATAAAAACCGTGGGGACCACGGGGTTAGCTTGGTCAATAAGTGGAGCTCTGGTTATAAGATGGTCGATAGGACGAACTTATAACGAAACTGTACACTCTTCCCAAGAAGCCATGACCTCTAAATGAAATATAAGTCGTGGTAGTTCACTCACAGGAATTGCATTTGGTTTGATTGAACTTGCACAAAGTTAGAACATTGACAAACCAAAGAGTTTACGATATAATAACTGTACAAATAAAACTTCAAAAATTTTGACGGGATGATGTTACGACATCATCCTATTTTTTCACAATCCAATTCCAACGTCAAATACATCTGAGAGCTCCCAGTTTGACCACTGAGAGCTTTTTCTTAGTAAGTCGAATGATTATATCATTTCGATTTAAAATGCGTTAGAGAGCATTTTAGAAGCTCCTAGAGAGGTGGTGCAGAAAATGCCCGTAAATTATCGAAAAATTAACAATCATTCCATTGATTTCAAAGTTGTCGGAACCTCATTTCGACCAAAAGACGATATCAAAACGGTTCACAATCAATTAAAGAAAAACGTTTCCCACAATGTGAAACTTTATTTTGAACCAAAAAATCCTTACGACAAAAATGCCATCAAGGTTTTTGTCAATGACACCCATATTGGTTATATCCCAAAAGAATTGTGCCAAAGATTGAAAAAGCTCCTTTTAACACAAAAAATTGTGACCAGAACCTCTTATGTCAAATGTGGATGTCAAAAAAAGAAAAATGATTCTTACCATATCATTTTAGGGTTCAAAAAACGGTAAAAAAGCTATCCTTTTGGGATAGCTTTTTTTTTAATCTTATTTACGTTTTCTAGAAACGAATCCTAGTAAGGTTGTCAATGACAATCCACCTAGAAGACTAAGGATGCTTGAATCACCACCACCTGTATTTGGGAGCATGTTCTCCTTAACAGGAGCATTGTTTTCAACTGGAACAGATTTAGATGGTTCAACAGGTTTAGTAGGTACTTCAGGGATTACCAATTCTGGTTTCTCATGGATTTCAGGAATACCTGGCTTACCGATTGGCTCATTGTATTCTGGTACTTCTACTTTAGGAGCATCATTTGGCACAGTTCCAATTGGCTCATTGTATTCTGGTACTTCTACTTTAGGAGCATCATTAGGTACAGTTCCAATAGGCTCATTGTATTCTGGAATATCAACTATAGGAGCATCATTTGGCACAGTTCCAATTGGCTCATTGTATTCTGGTACTTCTACTTTAGGAGCATCATTAGGTACAGTTCCAATAGGCTCATTGTATTCTGGAATATCAACTATAGGAGCATCATTTGGCACAGTTCCAATTGGTTCATTGTATTCTGGTACTTCTACTTTAGGAACATCATTTGGTACAGTTCCGATTGGTTCGTTGTATTCTGGTACTTCTACTTTAGGAGCATCATTTGGTACAGTTCCGATTGGTTCGTTGTATTCTGGTACTTCTACTTTAGGAACATCATTTGGTTTCGCAACCTCTTTGACAACTTCACGGTAGTAATAGTTTACAATTTTACCACCAACTGGCACTTTACCTTCTTTATCAGCAGGAGTTTCAACCAATTCATAAGACACTGTACGAGTCACTGTCAGACCATCTTCATTTTCTACAACAGTTCTAGGTTCGATGACCTTAGTGCGTGTTGTATAATCACTACCAATATTTTGATCACCTTGATTATCAGACGCAGCTAATTCAATAGTTGTACCATCAATGTAGTAATTTGCAACCACAGGTGCTTTCTTCATAACAGTTTCAGTATTAACCACTTCACGATAGAAGTAATTAACTACTTTTCCACCAACAGGTACTTTACCTTCCTTATCAGTTGGTTCAGATACCAATTCATAAGATGTTGTTTTAGTGATAACTCTATCCTCAAGGTCTTGAACTTCTACTTTATCTGGAATTGTTTTTGATTCAGTAGTATAATTTGATCCAATATCTTTTTGACCTTGTTCAATCGTATCAGCAAGTTTTTCAGTAGTTCCTTCTTTATAGTAATTAACTGTTACTGGAGCCTGTTTAGCAACCTCAGTCACTTTTTCAACTGCACGATAGAAATAATTAACAGTTGTACCACCTTCAGCAATTTTACCATTAGCATTATCTGGAGTAGCTACCAACTCATAAGTAGTAACTGTCGTAACTGTTTTCTCTGGTAAGTCTTGGACTTCAGTTTTAGAAGGAATATCTTTAGCTTGAGTAGTGTAGTCAGACTTAACTGGCAAATCAGCTTGAGTTTCACTAGGTGCTAGAGAAGTTGTTGTGTTCTCTAAATAGTAGTTTACGTTTAGAGGGGCTTTCTTAACCTTGTAAACGTAAGTGATTACCGTGTTACCTTCAACAAGTTTACCTGTTTCATCACCATCAGTACGGAGATACCCATAAACCTTACCGTCTTTTTCTAAAGAAGTTGGTTTGTATTGTTCCGTGGATACGTTATAAGTATTATCTGTTGGAATTGTTCTATATTTAACATCTACACGTTGACCTTCCTTATTCATGTAAAAATCAACGAAATCCGTTTTAACTACACCATCTGGTCCAGTTGCATCTTCTTTAAGGGTGTTACCCTCTTCGTCTACATACTTAACAGTCGTAGTACCACGAGTTTCAGAAGACTCAGTTTGCTCTTTAGAGTAAATGTTAGTTACATGAGCTGAAGAGTCAACTTTCTTGTAAGCACGGTTTACCATGAAGATGTCGTTGTATTCTGTGTTAAATAAACCACTAAGTGTACGCTTTACAGAGAAGGGTTTCATATTAGAAATCCTTACACGGTGTTTTTGACCATTAACAGTATATTCACCATAAATACCACTACCCTCATGATCATTACCGTCTGAGTCCTGCACATATAAAGTAGGAACACCATTGATTTGTTTCCAAGTAAAATTATCCGTATCACTTACAAACTGAACTACAATACGCTCAAATTTAACTCCTTCAGGTACTTCTGTCTCATAAACAGCACTAGTTTGATTTGCTTTATGTTCATTAACTTTTGCGATTTCAGCTTCTAAACTTGCACGCAACTCAGGAGTTAGAGTTGCAGGTTTATCTGTAGAATGATTCCAAATGTAATCAACAGTCAAATCTTTATTTGCGCCTGTTAATTCACGCTCGGCAACAAAAGGAATAGGCGTTCCTTTATACGCACCCAAACCATTGATTGCATCATAAACATTATAGAACTTAGAATCTGAGTTAGTAATAGCAGATTCAAGACCAACAGTATCTTCTAGATAAGATGAAGCATCACCTTCGGTACTTGTAGTACCATTAATACCTAAAGTTAGGTTTTTTGTTGGACGACCTTCGGAATCTTTTGCTTCAAATTTTGGTGTCTTTTTAAGTTCTGCTATCTTTTTTAAAGCGTCTTGTTTAGAAATGAAACCTTGAAATAGTTGAGACTTAACATAATCAGTCAAACTAGAATTAGGCACTAGTGTATTCGGATTACTTGTTACATCTTGAGCAATAAAGGCACCTGTAATCCCACCTGTAGTAATCTTCTCAATACGAGCAAACTTGTTACGTTCCAAAACAAGCAAATAGTCTGGTTTTTGGATACCACCAGCAGCTTTTACATTAACATCTGTAAAGTTTTGAGCAGTTGGTAACGCATTTTTGAAATCTGAAATTACAGAGTCATTATCCATAGTATCCGTTTTTGTGATAGTTGTGAACTTACCATAAGAACCATCTTCTAGCTCTTCCACAACCCAAATTTTAGAGCCCGTTTGAATATTTGAATATTTAACTGAACCATCTTCATTATGAAGTAAATGAGTTGTCAAATCTTCATGAACATCATTCATTTCAACATTTTTGAAATATTCCAATTTATTAGCATCTACCTGAGTGTCAATCTTGTAGTAAGTAGAATCACCTTTGGTTAATTTCACTGGTGATACCGCGTTTGAAGAGCTAATCCCTTGTTTAAGCAAGTCACTGTCTACTTCAGAAAACTCATTATCTAAAGAACCACCTTTAATAACTCGACCAAAGTCACCACGAACCGCAGATGATACTTCTTTTTCGGTTGCTACACCTTCAATAGTATTCGCAGCTACAGTGCTACTTTCTTTAACGGTTTCATCATCTTTAGTTTTGTAATCTACAATAACATCGCCTGTCAAAACATGATTTTCTGTAGTTTCATCTTTAAAATTAGACTCTTCCTCAGCTAAAACTTGCTTTTCTTTTTCTGCTGTTACAGTTTTATTCAAAACTTGAAAAGACTGACTTGCAGGATCAGGGACAGTATATCCATCTTGTTCATTATCAACAATAGTAACATGACTATCCTTGAACTTAGCAGTAACACCATCAGCTGTTATTGTTGTGACACCACCGTCACGAGTTACGCCTGTTGTGATTTCTTCTGCCGACACAGAACCACTACCAAAAATAGCAAGACCAACTAATGCAGATGCAAGACCTACACCTTTAAATTTTCGTAAAGAAAAGTATTCTTTTTTATTTCTATTTCGATTAAACATGTTTCCATCCTTTTTCTATAATGTAAATCTAATGGGGAGATTTAAAGAAAGCGCCCATCCCTTCCATTTCTGTTTGTAGTGAGTTTAAAGGTTTAATTTTAATACCAATAAAGGTCAACCTTTCTATATCTTTCAAATGTATAGAAGACGATGAGGAAAAATGGTAAATTTCAACTTCTTTATACTCATTGAGTTTTTGTTTTAAATAATCTTCTAAAATAAGTGGAGTTGATTCAACTTTTTCAGAATCAATTTCAAATCGAGAATTTGGGTGAGGTAAATAAATATCTACATCTAAACTATCTAAATACGGTTGATTAAAATTAACTGCAAGTTCAGGATCAACACAAATTTCCTCACCAAGCATAATTCTTAATTTATCCTTTAACTCCGTTTGAGATTTAGCTTGGTTTGGAAATTCGAAAATCTTATTTACATCAAGTTTAACCAACTTATTTTTTGATATGACATGATGTTCACTATCATAAAGAGTGTAATGTTTTAATGTCTTATTTTTTAGAAAAGTTGCTGAACCTTTAGTATAAATACCTTTCCTATACACATCAGCTAAACCATCATCAAAACTAAAACAAGGCACACCCTCATTTTGTTTTACAAAAGTTGCAATCAACAAATTATCAAAAGATGCATAATAGACACCACTAAAACTTTGAAATTCAGAACTCAAAACATTTAAATCGTCAATAGAATTCCACTTCAACCAAAGATCACATTTAGAAGCATAATAGATTTGTTTCTCTTTAGCAACATCACTAAGTGTATCAAATCTTGATTTTTCAGTAATGTAAATTAAAAGTGAAGTTTCATGTTTTTGACTTAAAAATTGAGCAATACGAACTTGCAAAGGTGTAGTACATAAAAATAAAAACATATCAAATAAACTCCGTCTTACTTATTTTTAAAATATTTTAAAAACAAAGACTCACAAACTTCAAAATCTAGTATATCATCAATTTCAAAACTATGCAACTTTGAAGTCTCAAACAATTTTGTTTGGCTTGTATAAAACGTTTTGTCTTTTAAATATTGGTTTTTCGTTGAAACCCAAATGGATCCTGTCGGATACCACTTTTCAGGTTCATTTTGTCTTCGATAAGAACCACCATGACAACTTGGCACTAACCAATCGTTTTCAGTCTTATCCATATACAAAGATTTACTTTTATCAACCTTAGTGAATGAAACTAAATGATGAGCTTTAGATTCTCTAAACAAATTTAAAGCTTCTTTAATTTGATCTACAGTTCTTAAAGGGGATGTAACTTGTAAATTCATAAAGATAAAATCATCTTTCATATTAGAAAACATGTTTTCCAACGTCTCAAATGTTGTTGACGTATTCAAAGCATAGTTTTCATCTCTTAACAAGTAAGAACATGAATTACCAAATTCACTATCACATAAGTTTAAATACTGCTCAGAATCCGACGATACCCAAACCTCATCAAAAGAATTAGACTCCAAAACTTGTCGTATTGTCCAAAAACAAAGAGGTTTACCACAAAACTCTTTAATATTTTTATTTGGTAAACCCTCAGAACCAGAACGTATCAAAATAATAGCTACTGTTTTCAAAAAATCTAATCCCTTTCTAATAAACCTTTGTATAAATCAGAAACAACATCTAAACTATAATTGTTATAAACAAAATCAACACCATCTTGTGTATCAAGAGTTTGTTCACTAATTGAAAGAACTAAATTTTTCAATTCTTCTTTTGTATTAAATGTATGAACATTGAATATATGTTGATTGTAAAATCTATGCGCAATATCTACATTAGACAATAACGCAACCAAGCCTTGAGATAATGCTTCCACACAAGCATTCGCAAACAACTCAGTCTTAGAACATGAAATATAAACCTGGTTATCTTTATAAGGAACTTCGTTCACAAAACCATGATAAACAATATTATCAGTCAAGCCATAAATAGACATATCATCTAATTCACCATATAAATTCAACTTTAACTTTGGGTTAATTTTATACAACTCTTTGAAAACCGAAATAACCCAATCGACTCTCTTATTTTCTGACATGTTTCCAACAAAACAAAACTCTTTCGGTTCAGTTTGTTTCAAACTAGGTAAACTAGTTTCATTTGACTTGATAAAAATGGGTGGACAAAAAGTAGCTCGATATCCTTGTGCTTTCAACTTTTCTGTCAAAACTTCAGAAGCGACTAAATACTTTGTCTTTTTCCTTAAGTTTGCACAAGGATCAATAAGAACATTATGATGAATATACTCATAGTAATTTAAAGACTTAAAATCTACAAAACGAGATAATTTCAAATGTGGAACTTGATGTTGGTCTCGTATCAACAAATCATCTGAACCAACATTTTCTAAAAGATATTTTATCAATAAGTCTTCAGAAGTAAACCATTCATCATCTTTGTAATACAAGTAATCTGAAATAAAAAGACTCACAGGTGTAGGTTCTTTATCTATATCAAAATATTTAGCTTTCATAGAAATTGAACCATCTCGATTATACCAAACCAATACACCATCCGATTTCACTTCCAAATAAGGTGCACTGGTGAAATACCATGTGGAACCGTTTAACTTAACATGGGTTACAAATTCACCTTTTGTAAAAATTTGACCATCTCTAAATTCAGAAGTCAACTCAGATGAAGTCACAGACAAATCATCGTGTCCACAATTTGAAAACCAATTTGGAATAGACATAAGAGAATCACATGGAAAACCAAAATTTGTATAAGTATTTTTCCAATATCCTTCTTGTAATTGAGGTGACGTCAAAAGATGTTTGTAACCCCAATCTAAATATTTCGCAATTTTAAATCTTGATAATTGACTAGTTTCATAGCCATAAGAATAATTTGAAATACCTGGATGTATCGTAATTAAATTAGTCAATATAAAACCCCTTCTTCTTTTAATTCAATACAACTATTATACCAAAATTCCAAAAGAAAATAAAGAAAAACACCTTATTTTAAGGTGTTTTTCTTTAAATCGCAAAAAACTGAACCCCATGGATACCTTGAGCAAGATAATCTACTGATGTTCTATCATTTCTCCAAAATTGAGAATAAGACATATCAAAACCAAATTCTGTATAAGCGTCTGCAATCATATTAGCATAATGTCCTGGAGAATTCTTCCATTGAGTATACAAGATTTCAGCAATCGTTTTTTCACTAAAGGCTTTATAAATATTACGAGGTAATGTAAATCCAGCTAAGTTTTCACCCACGCCACGTCTTGAAAATTCAGTTTTATCAAAAATCGTCACCCAAGATTTACCTTTATCATCACGAACGTGTTTTAAGACATCACCATTTACAGCAAAGAACCGAATATGTCCATTATCACGAATTTCTTCAGCACGAATTCGACTCAATTCATATAACTTATCAGACCATTTTAACTGAGATTTACCTAAACGTTTACGTTCAGCATTAACCAGTTTTAACATTTCCAAACCAACATTTTTATGATTAATATATGTTCCATTATCTAGTTTCTTAATTGAATCATCTGACAATGGAGCATTCGATACCGTCACAATAGTCCAATTTGTTGGATTAGCCAACCATAAATTATTTTCGATATCTTGACTTGCACGTTTAGTAATCTCATTTTGACCTAAAGCTTTAATTTGATCACCATTTAAAGTAATACCTTTATTAAAAGCTACAACATCTAGCTTATCAATATGTTCACTAAAACGATACAAACCATCTTCACCCACTTTACCATTAAATGGTGCTATACCATATCGATAAACATGGTAAATAGGTTCAATTCGTTTTTCATCTTTTAATGTTGATTTTAAGACAGTCCCATCAGGACCTGTAATGTCTTCATAAGTTTTTGTAATTGATCCAGGCTGACCTTCAACAACCTTATTACGCTCACCCTCATGCATATGAATGCTAGCTAAATTCAGGAATTTAGTAGGAATTGTTTCGACATCTTTTCTAGTTTTTATAGTTAAAGTGTATTCATTTAAAATAGGTCTAACTTCTGGAATATCCTTATCGCTAACCACAGCTTCAGGCAACACAGGTTGTACTTCAGGCGTACCTTTTTCTGTAACTACTGCTTCAGGTAAGGCTGGTTGTACCAATGGATCACCTTTTTGAGTCTCAACGTATTCTGATAAAGCTGGTTGTACTTCAGGAGTACCCTTTTCTGTTACGACAGCTTCAGGTAAAGTTGGTTGTACCAACGGTTCACCTTTTTGTGTCTCAACGTATTGTGGTAATTCAGGTTGTACCTCTGGTGTACCTTTTTCTGTCACAACTGCTTCTAGTAACTCAGATTGTACTTCCGGTGTACCTTTTTCTGTCACAACTGCTTCAGGTAAAATTGGTTGTACCAACGGTTCACCTTTTTGTGTTTCCACATATTGATGTAATTCAGGTTGTACTTCTGGTGTACCTTTTTCTGTCACAACTGCTTCAGGTAAAATTGGTTGTACCAACGGTTCACCTTTTTGTGTTTCCACATATTGATGTAATTCAGGTTGTACTTCTGGAGTACCTTTTTCTGTCACAACTGCTTCAGGTAGTTCTTGACGAACTTCTGGTTCACCTTTAGCGTCATGAAATTCTGGAAGTTCTTCTTGTATTAAAGCATCACCGTTTTCAGACTGGAATTCAGGTAACTCTGGTTGCACTTCTGGCTCGCCCACTTCGGTAACAACGGCTTCTGGTAATTCAAGTTGAATCTCAGGTTCACCAACTTGCGTTTCCACATACTGTGGTAACTCAGTTTGTACTTCAAGTTGTCCCTTTTCAGTTACAACAGCTTCAGGCAAATCTTGACGAACTTCAGGTGTACCTTTTTGCGAAACTACAGGTTGCCCAACTGGTTTCTCAACTGGCTTCTCAACTCTTGGCTGTTCCACTGGTTTCTCAACTTTTGGTTGTTCCACTGGTTTCTCAACTCTTGGCTGTTCCACTGGTTTCTCAACTTTTGGTTGTTCCACTGGTTTCTCAACTTTTGGTTGTTCCACTGGTTTCTCAACTTTTGGTTGTTCCACTGGTTTCTCAACTTTTGGTTGTTCCACTGGCTTCTCAACTTTTGGTTGTTCCACTGGCTTCTCAACTCTTGGCTGTTCCACTGGCTTCTCAACTTTTGGTTGTTCCACTGGCTTCTCAACTCTTGGCTGTTCCACTGGCTTCTCAACTTTTGGTTGTTCCACTGGCTTCTCAACTTTTGGCTGTTCCACTGGCTTCTCAACTCTTGGCTGTTCCACTGGCTTCTCAACTTTTGGTTGTTCCACTGGCTTCTCAACTCTTGGCTGTTCCACTGGCTTCTCAACTTTTGGTTGTTCCACTGGCTTCTCAACTTTTGGCTGTTCCACTGGCTTCTCAACTTTTGGCTGTTCCACTGGCTTCTCAACTCTTGGCTGTTCCACTGGCTTCTCAACTTTTGGTTGCTCAACAACTGGACGCAAAACTGAATTCTCAGAATGACTAACCAAATCTTCATATCTAGACGTCTGCGAAACTTCAACTACATCATTATGCGAATCATTCGATTCAGGTTTATCATATGATTCAGCTGACGCATTCGGAACTAGATTATCAGATTTAGGTTCAATCTTACTAACATTAGAATTATAATCACTATTGTTATAAACGAGTACGGTCGCAACACCTAATACAGCGACAGAACTTAGAACCCATTTTAAAATATGCTTATTATGCATAATTACACTCCTTTCCTTTTTTTTTATTTCAAAATAATCATTTGAACGATGAAACTATATCATATATCGAAAATGGAGTCAACATAATAACAAAAAAAAATGAGATACTTAAAGTATCCCTTAAGTATCAACGTTTTAATCGAGTTTTTGTAAATGCGGTAACAATCAAACTCATTAACAAACCACCCAATATAGTTAGTATGTTAGTGTTTTTGAACCCTCGTATCAATATAATGTATCCAATGTACATAATAATGAGAATGAAATCAATTCCCGAACTTTCTAAAATATATATGGAATTTTGTCTTAAAAATTTTTCAAGTCCGTTTTAGTTTTAATATGTACTAGTTAGCTAATACAAAGCTCGTTCTTAGAGGCTCTAGAGGTCAAGTCGATACTTTGAAACTTCAAACTATCACTATTTTTACTATAATTTATATGGAAAACATCGACTTTTAGGGGTTTTGTCTTGAAATGGAAAAAATTTTCAAGACAAACTGGTCTATATTTTATATAGGTTTTCGTCATCTTGTCTTAAAACGGGATTTCAGGAAAACCGAACTATAGTTTTGAAAACTGTATAATCGAGTATAAAAGTATCTCTTTTATGCATTATTTTGTATAGACATCATGTAAAGCCTTGGTATCATTGCGTTAATGTTAAATACTTGACAAAAAAGTATAAATGTGCTGGGGGTGTTTTTTTCTTAGACCGACTTTACTTTTATTTTCATTTCAAGACAAAATATAAAAAAGTGTTTACAAATCAACGAAAAAGTTTGTCTTGAAAATTTTTTAATTTTAAGACAAGAAAATGTTAGCGCTTACAACATGCATGGTTGAGCGATTCCTTTGTCTTGACTTTGTCTTGATTTTTTTTGTAAGCGCTCACAATCAAGACAAAAACGCTTACATTTTTTAATGAAAATTTCATGAAAATGGAAAAAATGTATATTACCCATTCGGATTGCATGAAGATGGTGCAAGAAATATATATAAAATAAGGATTTTCGGATGTTAAATTATGCAATGATCTTTAAAAGTTGATAATATCAACTCGGTTTTGGATTTGTAAACAAATCGAGACGTAATTGCCGTTAGCAATTCGGTTTAAATTTTGTAAACAAAATGACTAAAGAGTTGCTGTTAGCAACTCGTAATAGTCTTTGTAATTGAGGTTTTTGAACCCTGGAAAGTAAATTTCTGAAATCTAATTTCATTGACTCAATAAATCATTTAAAAATCATTATATAGAAAATCCGCAAGGATCAAAGGAGAAAATCTTATGTCTACAAATCTTGTTGTACTTACTGGACGAACTGTTCGCACACCTGAAATCAAACCTAACGAATCTGGTACTAAAACAGTACTCATGACTTTGGCTGTCAATGACGGTAAAACCAAAAGTGGTGAACCAAAAGTTGATTACATTCAAGTAAAAGCTTTTGTCGCAAAAGACGCGAAAAGCAATGGACCTTACGATTACATTGGTAAGGGTCAATTGATTTCAGTCCAAGGTAAGCTACGTTACAGCTCTTACGAAAAAGATGGTAAAACTATCTACACACAAGACGTTATTGTTGATAATGGTGGTGTAAGCTTGCTTGAAGGTTCACGCAAAGAAGAAGAATAATCAAGCAATAAAGGTCAGCTAACGCTGACCTTATTTTTTACAAAAAAATAATATATTGAGGTTTTCACATGTTAACAAAAGAAAGAAAGTTTCAAAAAACATTAGACTTGTATACACAAGTCATTGAGTCAGGTTCCACATGGGGAATGACAACATATGAAGATGTTCTTCAAAACAAACGTATTATTTCACTAACGGACGCACAAGGTACAGGACCAAATGACAAATATATTCAGCGTCAAAATGTGAGCACATCTACACAAAATAATGATTATCACTTCTCTAAAAACCAGTTACAAATTGGTCAAATTAGAATCACGGATAATCATCTAAATGATTCATACACTCATGTCTACAATGGCTATCGCCCAAAAAATGAGATTGAATTGAAATTAAAGAAAGTTAAAGAATGATATGATTACAATTAAACAACTCGAAGAATTGATCAACAATACTGATGATACTAAAACAATCAAATATGTTGACGAAAACAAACGAACCATCACACCTAATGAAAATTCCATTATTGAGAATATCGATTATACAAAAGACTTCAAGGAAGGTCCATTTGGTGGAGCCTATCGAACAGACTATATTATCACTATCAAAAATGACAATGATATGAGAGAACACTTAGATAGTCCACAGAAAGCATTGGAAAAACATTTCAAAATTTCTGAAGAAACAGGTTATTATTATCATTATGATGATTTTGAAGATATTCTCAAAGATTTCAAAGTATATGATGCAACTCCAACCTTACACGCGTATGCTAATCACGAAGGCGACGACTATCGCATCACCATTTTCAAGCAAGATGGATACTACTATGCCTACATCGTTGAAAGTTATGATGTAGGTGGTTATAAAAGCAGTTATGTTATTAAAAACACTGACTATGTTGAATTGTTGCAAACCTTGAACAAATCAATTTATTCCAATTCTTATTGATATTTCTTTGATTTTTTGCTATAATGAATAGAAAGGAAATTCAAATGACAGCTATTTGTGAAAAGCATGTACCAACATTAAAAAAGTTAATCCAATATCTTGGCACCAAAGGCGCCAACAATTGGACCAAACTTGTGGACGTAAATTCCGCCCTCAACCTACCTGAACTAGACGTTATTTCACTCGATGGCGCAACCATTTATTCCTGGTATTCAGGTGACGAAATCGTAGGAAGTTTATGCGTCAAGTATTTGGGTCATACAGGTTACGCTAAGACAAGTTACGCAAACCAAAACGATCAAACAGTTTACGCAGGTCAGAATTTATGCGAAATCGTAGGAGATATCGATGATATCGACCAATTTGTCAATACAATTGGCGAGCTGATCAAACAACTTGAGGTATAAAAAATGTTTTGGAAAATCATTAAATTTATCGTAAAATGGGGTCTGATTGCTTTCGCCTTATATGTTGGCTTTTGGCTTGCCTTGGTCGTATTAATCGGATTTCTATTATTTGGTGGTCTTATGAGTGGGATTGAAACTGCAACTGGTCCAAGCGGTGGAAGAAGCTATGACCACTACAACGATAGGTTCTATTAATACTAAATAGCAGGTCGCAGACCTGCTATTTTTATAAAATTTTTGCGCTTGCGCAAGCGGTTCCATTTTTAGTCAAAAAATAGGAGAAAAAATCATGAAAAAATCTATTATATTATCAGTTATTGTGACACTACTACTAACACCGACTATTGTATTAGCTAGAGGTGGTCACGGTGGTGGTCATGGCGGACACGGTGGGCATGGTGCTCACCATGGTGGCGGTCACACATCTCACACCACAAAAACAGGTGGCGTGAAAGGTGGAACTACAGGTGGAGCAAAATCTGGTTCCAAAGGAACTTCAAATTCAGTTAAATCAGGACACAACAGTTCAACATCACATACTAGCACCCATAGTGTGCTCCACGGTGGTGGCAAATCAGCTTTTGCTAGAAATGCGATGAGAGCAAGTTCAAACGCTACTCCTGTGTCTAGTTGGAAATCTCTACATACTGAAACAAAAGCCTTTACAGATGCAACAAATGATATTCCACCATTATACAGAGGGAATTCTGCAACAAACATTTTGTTGTACCAATCGCTCTTCCGTCCTAGACACCATTATGTCCCAGTAGAACAAAAACCTGAAGATATACAAAAAGAAGAAGATAAGAAAAATAATAACCGTATTATGTTTGGTTTTGCAATTATTGCAATTTTAGGATTAGCATTCATATTCTCAATGTTGTTCTTGTGAAAAAAGAAAGGAAATTCAAATCATGTCTAAAACATCATTTTTCAAGTACGTCATTCAAAAAATTAAAGAAGAATACACTATTGTCAGCAAAATTCTTTTGTCTATAATTGTATTGTCTAGCTTCATCCCCATCCCAGACGGTGATACAGCAACTGCTACCACAATTGAAAAACTAATTGCTGTGTATGATTCCGTCATTGTAGTCTTAATGATAGGTTTATTATTAGTATTAGGAACATGGTACGTGGATTATGATATGGATGAAAATCGTGACGATAATAATATATTCAAATTATGCGTATTTTTAGTTATCACACCAATCATCAGCATCACCACATATGTCTTAACCAATATTTTAACACCATTACAAATTGCACTTTGTGTACCAACAATTATTATGATTGTCATGCATATAATCCATTGGTTACCTGAAGATGTTGATATTGATACCACAAAATTTAAAAAGATTTTTCTCAAAAAATAGAAAGAAAGAAAAATGACCAAAAAAATAGCACAATATGTTGTCGGTAAAACTGCATACAAGACACGTTGGGCTGCTGAAACTGTAGCTACTCTCATTAACGATGGATATATACATGACTTTAGTTATACTTATGCTAGAATCAATCACGAAAATCTTGATGAAGGTTTTCAAATTAACTATACTGACGAAAACCAAACCATCACAATTAATGTCAAAGATTTAGATGTTATTGAAGTAACTCAATCTGGAGCAACTGTAAATTCAGAAGAAGTTATAAAAGTTATCAAAAAAGGTTGGGACTACCACTACGATAATCAAAGCATCTACCAAATCCCAGTTAATGGTAACATTATAGATAGTGTAAAAACTTTGATAAAAAATTTCATCAAAATTTTAACAGTGAAGATAACACATTTTCCTGTCAAAGTTAAAGAAGAATTTATCTATCAAGCTCACGGGCAATGGTTTTCTAGCAAACATTTAGCCCAAATTTACGAAGATGTCGTAAACAACAAAGAAATAATGGCACTCACATACCCAGATAAACTACTAATCAAAGGACTAACAAAGAATGCCCAAATGACTATTACAAACCACGAAATTAGCATTAATGTTAAATTATTAGGTGAATTAACATCAGAAAAAATTCTCCAATATGACGAACTAGGTTACAGTTGGAAAATTGAAAATGATGAAATTATCTGGACAAAGAAATTTAATTCAATCACTAGACAAATCTTCACCAACATCCTTCGTGAAACAGAACTGCTTCTAAATTAGAAAGAAATTAAACCTATGATCAAACAAATCAAATCCAAAATCATTTTCGAATTAGCTAAACTCCAAAAAGCTGATTCCAAGTTTAGAATCACCCATGTCCACTCAACAAATGACACCTACGATGAACTAGCCTTTGGAAACAATTTCAATATCTTAACAAAAATTGATCCTAACCTAGCACTAACATTCACTATCTTAGATGAAATTAATGATAAACTCATCATGTCTTATAACGAAAATGTTATTCATATTAACGTAATCAGGGAGACACCTTATTTTAATGAGGTGAGGAACCGATTTCTTTCTTTAATTTTTTAATAATTTTTTTGTGTTTTAACAACATTTTGTCTTGACTTCAAAAATTAGTTATGGTATAATTTATTTATGAAATAACTAATGGAAAGGAGTTTAGACATGGAAACAATTGAGATTAGTCGTACGATTAAATCACGTATCATTTTTCAAAATAGTAACGATATTTCAAAAATGGTTGATTCTCAAGAAGCTTTTAGACAAGGTTGTAATTTCGTATCAGAATACATGTTTGATAACGGTTTTCCGATGAATACAACGACCTTAGTAAAACTTCTTTATAACGACTTACGTTCTAAATTTGGTTTAAAGTCACAAATGGCTCAATCCTGTGTTCGTACAGTGATTGCTAGGTACCGTAGTGTTCAAACCCAATTGAAAAAAGAACGTGTATGGGATGGTTATAAGAAAGACAACCATAGTAAAGAAGTTAAAAACTATGTGAATAAAGATTTAGAGTTTCTTTGGAAACCCATTGAATTTAAACGACCACAACTTGATTTGGTTCGTAACCGTGATTATTCACATAAGGATGATAATACAATGTCTTTGAATACGATTCATGGACGTGTGATTGTAAATCCTGTTTTTAAGGGTTGGGAAGAATACTTTGATGGTTCTTGGACTTTAGGAACTGCGAAAGTTTTGAAGTCTGGTAAACATTGGTATTTACATATCTCTGTTACCAAAGAAATTGAACAACCTGAGTTTAAACCGTCCCACGTAGTGGGAATTGACCGTGGTTTAAGACAATTGTTAACCATTTATGACGAAAAGGGTCAAACTACATTTGTTAATGGTAAAGCGATTTTGCAAACGTAGACATTATAAACTTTTACGTCAAGAATTGCAATCCAAAAAAACCAAGTCAGCTAAACGTAGATTAGAAGCTATTGGTCAACGAGAATCCCGTTGGATGAGCGATGTAAACCATTGTTTATCTAAGACACTCGTTAACCATTACGGTAGTGGTACAATCTTTACTTTAGAGGATTTAACAAATGTGACATTTGCGACTGTTAAAAAGCGTGCTAAGAAAAATCGTTATGAACATCATTCATGGGCTTTTTATGATTTTGAACAAAAGTTGATTTATAAAGCATTTGACAAGGGTTTACAAGTAGTGAGTTGTGATGCTCACTATACCAGTCAGCGTTGTCCAAAATGTGGATACATTGATTCAAAAAATCGTAATAAAAACAAACATGAATTTTGTTGTAAAGCTTGTTCTTATAGAACAAACGATGATCGTGCAGCTGCAATGAATATTCAATTCTTAGGTACTCTTTATAACAGTGGAAATCCAAAACCTGCTTTTGAAAAATTAGATAACTTAAATTAAGGTAACGAGTCTCATATGGTTCGTTATTGGGTAGTTATCAACCTGCCCTTGTGTAAACTTGTTTTTAAGTCATAGGAGTTGTTAAAACGTTTGTACTAGATGAGAGTTTACAAACCACCTACTTTAGTTGGTGGTAGTTGATAACATTTCTGGATTTGGTGTCAAATATACTGAACATTTGATTAAATACCACGCATTCAACAAAAACGAATTTTTAAAACAAATTGCGTATGTCAAACAATCTCAGCAAAGCTGAGACGAAACAATCTCTGAATTATCCTGAGAACTCTCAGATTGATCCAGAATCCATTTTAGATTGATGGACGACTAAATCATCAACTAAAAAGAAAAACGCCCTCACTGGCGTTTTATTGCGTTTTAGAAAGGAAAAAAATGTATTCAAAATCAAAATATCAAAAAGGTAACTTTGTAAAATACAATAATCAACTTTATTTGATTTTTTCAATTGATGATACTATTATTGGTTCAGTATTAAACATCGTTTCATGTGATGATAATAAAAATATTGAACGAATTTTAGAAACCAAAATTCAAAACTATAACCGAAAACCAAATGGTGTAAAACCTGCTTCAGAAATGAGTGAAAAACAACAAAAATGTATTCAAAAAATTGAAAAGATATTGAATATCCAATTTAATGGAAAAACATTGGACGATGTATCCATTTTCATTAGTTATTTCATTGAAGCATCTAAAACAAAAAGATATACTGACGAACAAATTGAATTAGCTAAATATGACGGATTGTCATGGGAAGATTTGATGATGTGACATAGAAAGGAACAAAATATGAAACAACTTACATTTTTAGAACCAGAAATTGCTGAAAAAATTGAAGAAATGATAGCTCATATCAAAGACGAAAATCCAATTGATAGACTAACACGTCTGAAGAATATGATTGATTTACAATTATATGCAATTTATCATGAAGGTGAATATCAAAACTTTTATGATAAAAACTATGAAATTATAAAATATATAATCGAAAAACAGCCTGAACAACTACTACTTCACTTTGCTACATACAATGAAAACAATAAATCACACGCTAGTTTTGTAACACCAATTTCAGACGAAATCGAATGTATTACAACTATTCGTAAGTACCAAGAAGCTGGTCCTAGTGCTGTCGTCTCATACCTAAAAAGAAAAGATTCAGACATTCAGTTTGATTTAACTTTAGTCGATACCTACGATTTGGATTACGAGGATAACGAAGAACCTTATGTTATGTCTTATCTATATGCAAATCCATATGACGAAGATTGGCAACATAGTCAAAAAACTGAGTTCAAAGCTATTACTGATGTGATTGAAAATAATGATTGAGAGGTTTAAAAATGACCGAATTATTACATCAATTAACAATAATAACACCATCAGATAAAATTATATGGGTCATATTGATATCTTTGACTGCATTCAGTATGATAAACTTTCTTATTAGTATTAATGGTCCTGCTGATAATTCTGAAGATGAGACCACATCATTCAAATCAATCATCATTAATTTGGTTATTTTCATAGCATTTGCTGTATGTTTTGGTCTATTTACACAACATCAAGACAACAAATCTGAAACAGCTATCACTAACAAAGAATATACACTGAAAGTTAATGGTGGCATTCTTGAATTGACCAGTCAATCACCTTATCTAGAATCAAAACAACTCAAAATCATTTATCAAGATGACTCAAAAATTCAAGTTGAATACAACGACCACTATTACGATATTGACAAAACTAAGGAAGTGATCCATGACTGATTTATTATATAATTTGACAACTCGACCACCATTAATCACAATGACATGGGCTTTATTATTTATTTTAACAATTTTCAGTATGTTTAATTTCATCATTAGTTTTGACGAAGATACTGAAAAATTCAAAGCAATTATTACAACATTAACAATATTTCTTGGATTTTTAGGTACTTTCACTTTACTTAATAAACATATAGGTGATTCAGTTAAACATGCTATCAATGACAAAAAATATACTTTAAAAATAAACGAAAACATTCTTGAATTGACAAGTGGTTCACCCTATTTAAAATCAAATCAATTCAAAATCGTTTATCAAGATAATTCAAAAATTAAAGTTGAATATCATGATGAATACTATGATATCGACAAAACAAAGGAGAAAATCGATGCAGCAAATTGACTCCCAAGTTAAAGCTAAAATTGAAGAAATCGTTGCTGACATAAACGATACAATGCTTGAATTAAACGTTTTGACTGATTTTGTTTACACTTTAGGTCACAACGAAACAGATCCAACCATTTTAAAGCTAATGGATATCTACCACAATCACAGTGACATTATTTTAGAATATTTTATTGAAAAATATCAAGCATCTAAATAGGTTCTTTTATTTAGGAGAAAATTATGACAACAGAAACTTTACACTTCCAATATGACCCTATGGTCCTAGCAAGACAATTATTACTCATTCATTTTGAATCAAAATTAAAAGCATTTGATACCAGTTTGTTATCTCATGGAAATTACGAAATCAAATATGAAACGCCTGTATTTATTCGTGAAGCTGTTTATGACGCACTTGAAAACATGTCTGATTACCAGATTGAATATTTCATGGGTTCTGTAGCGAAAGATTATGATATCACAGACGAATTCAAATTTGACCTATACCTACCTCAAATCTTTAAAAAGATTATCAAATCAGATTATTTCTTAGGAATTTTAGAAAAAAACTATCAAAAATATCCCATTTTTGACTCTTATGTCAAAGACCTAACTAATGGTAATATCTATAAAGCAAACCACGCGCATCATTATGAAGTGATTATTGCTATTCTTAGTCAGCATCCAGAACTTGATACGCCTGATAAACAAGACGATTTTGTTATGAATCAGCTAGAATTAGTTGGTGAGTCATACAATCAAGCTTGGTATAAACCAAAATTTTTCGTTAGATACAAAGAAGATGATTCCAAATTATATCAATATGACTATGAAAAAGCTTTTGATAAAGTTTATGAGGACGCTATTGCTGCTAATAATACTCAAAAACCAGAAGCAAGTTGGCATATCATTATTGATGATTATAACACAATGATTAACAAAATCATTAAAGACAAAAACCAAGTCATCAAATATCTTATCAAATACAGTCTTTTAGAAGAAGCTAAAGATTTAGATCCCGACTTCTTCACAGACGAACTAGACTACATTATTGATTTTGCTAAAAATAATAAAGACGCATTCAATATTGTCTCAACAGACGCTGATTTAGTTAAATTCGAACCTGTTCACGATACAATTTTATTTAGAGAAGAATTGATGATTTACAAAGATTGAGGGGCTAATTATGAAACAATTATTACATGATTTGATATACATACATCCCCTTTTTAGTTACGCCTTTATTGGTGTCATCCTTATCATGCTAATTTTGATAGCACTTGGATTCAAATTCAAATCAAATAGACCAGCCAATTGGTATAGCCATTACAATAATCCTTATTTCATATCTGTAGGTTATATCCTATTCGGAATACCTGTTGCATCAGTGACACTTCTTTTATGGATGGCACATGTTAATACTAATAGTAAAGAATATGTCACAATTCGAAAAAAAAAATGATTCAATTGTCATAGACAGTCATAGCTTATTTATCAAAAGTACAAAATTACCCATCAAAAAAGAATTTGATGACAAAGTTATCGTTGAAAAAGAAGATATCAACTATAAAAACGTAGAATATACCATTTACAAACGTTACATGGCTGATAATTAATAATAATTTGGGAGAAAACTATGGCTAAATACATCTTTCTCGATATTGATGGTGTTCTCAATTCAGAACACACTTTGGACCAAACTTCAGAACACGATGCGTCCATAATCTGCGACCAATATCTAGAAAATCTCAGAAATATTGTCGAAAAAACGGACGCAAAATTGGTCCTATCGTCTTCTTGGCGCGTGTATTTCGAATCAACTATTGATAAACCAGAACATGGTTATGGCGTCCAGTTAGTTCAAGCATTAGCTAAACACAATTTGAAACTACATGATATAACACCCTTTGTCAAAGGACAATTCTCAAACGAACGTGGTTTAGAAATCAAAACATATATAAACCAACACAAAATCAAAAATTATGTCGTCATTGATGACGAAGAATTTTCAGACTTCGAAAAACATCTCGATATGTCTAGGTTCGTGCAAACTACTTTTGGCAACGAAACCACTACTATCGAAACCGAAGGTTTAAATAAAAATGTCGCTAAAAAAGCGATTGAAATTTTGAATAAAGGATGTGACAAAGAATGACTATTATGGAAAAAATGGATAATTTGATTAAAAAATTAGAATCAAATGACCAAAAATTTATTGAGAAATTAAATAAAGATTTTGAAGAATTCACAAAGAAATCTGATAATAGAAAAGGAATAGAAAATGACTGAATCAATATTAAACAAAAATCATTCAAAAAGAAAAAAAGAGCTTGATTCATTGCATTCTGAATTAAAAAAATATATTAACTCCAAAAACTTTTTCAAACAAAAAAATATCAAACAATTCATCAATCATCTAATCACTTATATTGAAATTCCTAAATGCAAAAAGAATTTTTAAAAAAATATTTATTGAAAACGATCTATTTTCTTTAGATATCAATCAAAAAAACATCCAAATTTACCAAAAATACTTTAATTTCACTCTTGATAACCCTAATACTATCGTAAATCTAAACAATCAAATTGTCAATTTTAACTCTATTGATTTTGTAAAAATAGGTGAATTCAAAAATAATAAAGGTAATATCATTACACCTATCTCAAGAAAAATTTATGAATTAGAAATTACAAAAAATGATGATAACATCATTACAAATATTGATTTCGAAATCTACTAAATAAAAATAAGAAAGGTAATTCACAATGACATTCACATGGAAAGACGCTGCTCAAGTAGCAAAACAACTACAAATCAAATATCAAATCCCAATTTTTGCGATGACTTACAAAGGCACTTGCAGCTGTTGTGCCACACCATCAGAACTTAATGATGAAGCATACCTAACAAATGATATCAAAGATAAATCTTGGGACGAAATTGACTCATACATTATCTTCAAAAATGCCCACAACTGTGGCGGTGAAGCCGATATGGATTACAAATTCGCAGTTGTTTATGATGATATCTTTGGAAAAATGAAAAAGACACAATACATTCAATACAAATTGAGTAACAAATTCTCAAAAGAACAATTGAAAGAATGTCTAACCGAATTTGTTAACGCTGTGAACAAAGAATCGTTCACTCAATACAAATTGGACATTCCTGAAGATACAAGTTATTGCGTGACTATTGAAAAAATCTAAGGGAAGGATTTCAAAATGTCTAAAAAATTAAAATTGTTTTTAATCACATTAGCTTCTTTTCTGTTCAGTATCATAATGATGTCGATTTTTTATGTATTGTCTTATCTTGACATTCAAAAATATCCAACAGATCTTTTTCATATCATCACTATGGATTCAGAAAGCAAATTGATACTTTTAATTTCTCTAAACATAGTATATACACTCGTATTATTTTTAAATACCTTCATTAACTTATATATAATTTTTATTGATAACAAAAATAGCACACCAAATAAAGGAAATTAACATGTCTAACAAAAAATACATCCTACACATCGGGTTCCCCGAAGATCCTCGAATTCAAAATCTAAAGAATCTTTATGCTGCAAATGATATCAAAAAGATTATCAATTCAGTTGAAAATGAAGTCCATATCTTAGCACCATTAAAACTAAAAACAAGACGAGATTTGTACCAAAATCTTAAAAGACATACAAATAATCCAATTGTTTCAATCTTATATCCAATGACCTACATGGATTTTGAAGACTTCTATTATTCGCATGATGAAAACGAAATCAAAGATGCTTACTCACGTATGCAACCACCTGTCAAAACAATCGATTGTGACGAAATTGATTTACCTGAAAACCAGGAATCACTTTATGACGCGCTCATGAATTATGTCTACGAAAATCCAGATGTAGATCAACATGAATCTAAACATCATAAAGAAACCATTTCAGAACATATGGTTTTAGTCGCAGAAGAAATTACAAATTATATCAGTGAAATGTGTAAATGCCTTTGGAAAATAATAAAGATTATAATATTCTAGCTACATCAGCCACTTATCACGATTTAGGCAAATATTGGACCAAACGATATGACAAAGACAAAGTTAATTTCAACAACCATGAAAACGTCTCAGCTGTCATTTTTGTGTCTGAAATGTTGTTATTGCAAAAACAATACGAACAATATGCTCAAGATTTTCAAACAAAAACTGATGAAGAAATCTGGTATTCTGATGAATTAGATGAACAATTGCTTTATTATAATGATATCAAACATTATTTCGACGAATTCCTAAAAAAGACGACACAGATCATTTTGAATCATATGTTTATCAAAAATGAACCAGTATCTGAAAAAGCATTAAAACGACGTCAATTAACTGATGACGAAATTGATTATTTGTTATTATTTTCAGTCGCTGATAATAGAGGTCGAGTTGTTTAGAAAGGAAATCAAATGCAAACAACATTTAAAGAAAACATTAAAAATTTAATGTTAAAAAATATCGATTATTTAGTTGAAAAATTCACCAATCAAATTTGTTCAGATCCAGACCAAGTTGAATGTGAATGGATTCATCTAATCTACAATAATTTGGATATTGAGTATCTAAATATCTATAGTTTACACTATATTTCAGATACATTGAGTATAAGAAAATCCATTTATTTATTTGAAATTCAAACAGATGACATCAAATATGAATATGATCAATTAATCAAAAATCAATCATCAAAACATATTGATGATAATCTAAAAACAAAACTTTATCATCAAGCCATCAAAAAAGTTTTGGAAATTGAGATCGATTACATCTGATTAGCTTAAAAAGGAAATCAAAAATGATAAACAACATTGAAAATTTACTTAAAATTACTAAAATTGTGAATATAATCAATTCAGGTTTATGTAAAGAAAAATACGAAACATGGTCAAAACATCCAAGCCCAATGATTCGCTATACTTTAGTATGTAACAATTATAAACCAGAATTATTTATTCATGACGATAACACAATGATTCGTTCAAAAGCATTACAAAAACGACCTGATTTACAAAAAGAATCATTACAAAATATCATTACTGATCCTAAAAAATTAGAATTTATCGAAAAAGTACTGAGTAAACAAATCTATATTGACATTGATATTTTAAAAACATTTGTATCAAATTGTAAAAAATACAATTCAGATATTTACTACGAACCTTACGAAATCAAAATAAAAGGTAATCAAATTAAATTATCAAAAGATGAAGAAAAAATGAGTCCATACGAACTATACAAAATTGGTAATCCAGGATGGGCTCGTGACTTCAATTCTGAAGCCATTCAAGGTGTACTTGAAATATCTGAGTTTTTAGATGTCGATGACGAAGATTTTAAAAGTATTTTCACACCTGAAATTGAACCCAAAGGTGGAAAAATTGTAATTGGACAAAACGTAAAAAGGATTAAAGATAATGCAAACAACTTTTAAAGAAACTATCAAAAATTTCATGCTAGACAACATTAATTCTCTAGTTGAACAATTCAAAAACCAAATTTATGAAGACCCCGATCGTTTATATAATGACTTGGTATACCTAATTTATAAAGATTTGGATATTGAAAATTTGAAAATTGACAAATTTGAATATACATTTGACAATAACGAAATGCAAATTATATCACTAATTGAAATTCTAACAAATGATATTACGGACGAATACGATAAATTAGTATATGAAGAACCATATGATTACATTAACTATCATCTAAAAGAAAAACTTTACAACATCGCCATCAAACATGTTTTAGAACGCGAAATTCAATCCATCTAATTCAATTAGAAAGGAAACCAAATGTACCACTACATCAAATTCGATTTTGACTTAGGATACGGATACGGACTTCCAGTCCTAATCGAAATTGATAAAGAAACAAGAAATCAACTCCAACAATACTTCCAAAAAGAATATTCAGACTACGAATACATCTCATTTGACGAAAACTATGTTCCCGTCAATTCAATTATCCAATCTGCTGAATTTTTTGGAACAGAAAAACCACTTCCACTCGATTTCAAATCAGAATATATTCTCAACATTTTGTTGAACTACTTTGAACAACCTTTTAAATTCAGTGAAATTGAAGAAACAAAACCCAAAACAATCCACCGTCTAACGCCTTCGGAGTTGAGAGTGGAAGAATTTATTGCTCAAGCAAAACCTTTCCTTGAAAAAGAAAAGGCTGATCCAAATTTCAACTCAGCCGCAGCACTCACACGTCTAGGTCAAGACCCTAGATTGTTTTCAGATATTGAAGATGCTATTACTTCTGCTGAATTATTCGGAATTTGCCCAGAGTGTGATGCTGTTATGCACGAAGAAGGTTGCATTGTTTGTCAAAATTATGAAAGTTGAGATGAAATTATGTTAATTAGAAAATTCAATTCAGTCGATGAAATCCACAAAATTTGGAATGACGAAACATTTATTCGTTACATCAAAATAACAGATTTAATGTCACAAGCTAATTTAAGTTTAAATAACAATCAAAGAAATAAATTATTTCCTGATATTCCAAATTATGTCATTATAAATAATAAAGTTTATGAAATTAAAGAATATCTATATCTAAAAAGAAAAACCGACAAAAAGAAGTTGATAATTCAAGCTATTGTGAAATCAAACTGACTGAAATCAAAAAAATAATGATGAAATTAAAAAAATATCCTAAAAGCATATAACGAAGAATACAAATGATACATTTAATATGCCTAAAATTCAAGAATTAAAAATCGCACCTAAATATTTCGAAAAAGTATTATCTAAAGAAAAACCATTTGAATTCAGTGAAATTGAAGAAACTGAACCTAAAACACTCCACCGTCTAATCCCTTCGGAGTTAAGAATTGAAGCTTTTATTTCTCAAGCAAAACCTTTTCTTGATCATTCGGTCATGCACGAAGAAGGTTGCATTGTTTGTCAAAATTATGAAAGTTGAGGTCAAATCATGTTAATTAGAAAATTTGATTCAATTGATGAAATTCACAAAATCTGGAATGATGAAACGTGGATTAAATACAACAAGATTGAACGTCTCATGATCAGTGGACATGTACCTTTTACTGATAAGCAAAAAGATGAATTGTTCCCTGACATTCCAGATTATGCAATCATTGAAGATGACGTTTATAAATTAGAAGAATTATCTCATCTAGAAATAACACCATTCAGAGGTATCGATAGTTCTAGTTATTGTGAAATTGAATTAACGAAAGTCAAAGACATCAAAGAAAAAAACAAGATTATCAAATTATACGAATCTAATCAAAAAACCAAACACGAACTAAAAATTGCACCAAAATATTTCGAAAAAGTCTTATTTAAAGAAAAAACATTTGAATTTAGATACAACGATAGAAATTACCAAGTTGGTGATATTCTAAATTTGAAAGAATATAAAAATGGTACATACACAGGACGTGAAACAAATGTAGAAATTACATATATTCTTCAAGACTTTGAAGGATTACAACCTGATTATGCAATTCTGTCAATCAAATCAATCTAAAATAGCGTCATTAGACGCTATTATTTTGTTCCAAAATCGATTCATATTTTAGAAAAATTAAAGGAGAAAATAGAATGGAATCAACAAAAGAACATGCTATCGTTAAAGAAACTGTTAAAAATTTACAACATAAAAATCCAATTAACAAAAAGATGGCAGACTATCTAATGTTTATTGGTGGAGTTCATGGTCAAGAAATACCAGACTTAGACCAAGTCGCTGAAGACATTAGAAAGGTTAATGGTAATTGATTATGAGCGAATATTTTGACATCAACGGAACTGCGATGATTTATATCACAGACTCAAAATCAATCAGAGAGTCAAAAAACACTGAAGAAGCAAATCTTAAAATCAACAAAGAATGTGAAAACATTCTTAAAACATTCAAAAACAAACTTCAAGAATTAGCAAAAGCAAATCCTAACGTTTTTGACGAAATTTTATTTGAAGGTTTTTATCCACTAGGCGTAGACATTCGTTGTTTCCAAAATCACGCGCATGGTCCTTCCAGCTATTTAGAAAATAGTGAAGGTAAATACATCCATGTCCACCATACTTCAACACTCACAATCAACGGAACCATCGAAACATATGATTACGAAGAACATAAACAATTATTTATTGACGCAATCAAAGAACTTCATGAAGAATACCCTGTGTTCCGTCTAAATTTGATCACCATGTGGGAAGGTCAACAAGAAGCTATTATCTATAGTGGCGACCAATTATATGACATCACAACAGTACCATTAACCAATCGTCAACCTTGACAAAATCTAATTTTATGATATAATAAAAATAATCAACATCACATAAAATCTAACGCTTCTGAGTGCAACTTAGAGGCGTTAATTTTACCAATAGAAAGGAAATTTTATGGGATTAAAACATCTTGAGGACGTGACTTACTTCCGTCTCAATAACGAAATCAACCGTCCTGTCAATGGACAAATCATGCTTCATAAAGATAAGGAAGCCTTGAATGCCTTCTTTAAAGAAAATGTAGTTCCAAACACTATGGTTTTTGATTCAATAAAAGATAAAATCAACTACCTCATTGAACACAACTACATCGAAACAGCCTTTATCAAGAAATACCGTCCAGAATTCTTGGAAGAATTGTCGCAATTTATCAAAGACCAAAACTTCCAATTCAAGTCTTTCATGGCAGCTTATAAGTTTTACAATCAATATGCTTTGAAAACTAACGACGGTGAATATTACCTTGAAAGTATGGAAGACCGTGTCTTCTTTAATGCGCTTTATTTCGCTGATGGGAATGAAGCTGTTGCAATCGATATCGCCAATGAAATCATCCACCAACGCTACCAACCAGCTACTCCTTCCTTCTTGAATGCTGGACGTGCTCGTCGTGGAGAATTGGTATCTTGCTTCTTGATCCAAGTCACTGATGATATGAACTCTATCGGACGTTCTATCAACTCTGCCCTTCAACTTTCTCGTATCGGTGGTGGAGTGGGTATTACCCTTAGCAACCTTCGTGAAGCTGGTGCACCTATCAAAGGCTATGAAGGAGCCGCTTCTGGTGTCGTTCCTGTTATGAAGCTTTCGAAGACAGCTTCTCTTACTCTAACCAATTGGGTCAACGTCAAGGCGCTGGTGTTGTTTATCTCAATGTCTTTCACCCAGATATCATCGCCTTTCTTTCAACTAAGAAAGAAAACGCCGATGAAAAAGTTCGTGTTAAGACCCTTTCGCTCGGTGTTGTAGTACCCGATAAATTCTACGAATTGGCGCGTAAAAATGAAGAAATGTACCTCTTCAGCCCTTATTCTGTCGAAAAAGAGTATGGTATACCTTTCAACTACATCGACATCACTGAAAAATACGATGAATTGGTCGCAAATCCAAATATCCGCAAGACAAAAATCAAGGCGCGTTATTTGGAAACTGAAATCTCTAAATTGCAACAAGAGTCTGGCTACCCTTATGTAGTCAACATTGATACGGCTAACCGTGCAAATCCTGTTGATGGAAAAATCATCATGAGTAACTTGTGTTCTGAGATTCTTCAAGTCCAAGAACCAAGCTTGATCAACGATGCTCAAGAATTCCTTCAAATGGGAACAGACGTTTCATGTAACCTTGGTTCAACCAACGTGGTCAACATGATGACCTCACCTGATTTTGGTCGCTCTATCCGTGCTATGGTTCGTGCTTTAACTTTCGTTACAGATAGTTCACACATTGTAGCTGTGCCTACGATCGATCATGGAAATAGCCAAGCTCACACCTTTGGACTTGGTGCCATGGGACTTCACAGCTACCTTGCCCAACAACTCATTGAATACGGATCACCTGAGTCTGTTGAGTTTACCAGCATCTACTTTATGCTTATGAACTACTGGACCTTAGTAGAATCAAACAATATCGCGCGTGAACGTGGTATCACCTTCCACAACTTTGAAAAATCAGACTATGCTAACGGAAGCTACTTTGACAAGTATGTGACTGGCGAGTTTGTTCCAAAATCAGAACGTGTTAAAGAACTCTTCAAAGATGTCTTTATCCCAAGTGCTGCTGACTGGGCTGAACTTCGAGACAAGGTTCAAGCAGATGGACTTTACCACCAAAACCGTCTAGCTGTTGCTCCAAATGGTTCGATCAGTTACATCAATGACGTTTCTGCTTCTATCCACCCGATTACGCAACGTATCGAAGAGCGTCAAGAAAAGAAAATCGGTAAAATCTACTATCCTGCTGCTGGCTTGTCAACAGAAACCATTCCTTACTACACTTCTGCTTACGACATGGATATGCGTAAGGTGATTGATGTCTATGCAGCTGCAACTGAGCACGTGGACCAAGGACTTTCACTCACTCTCTTCATGCGTAGTGACATTCCAAAAGGACTTTACGAATGGAAGAAAGAAAACAAACAAACGACACGTGACTTGTCAATCCTTCGTAACTATGCCTTTAACAAGGGTATCAAGTCTATCTACTACGTCCGTACCTTTACAGATGACGGTGGAGAAGTCGGTGCCAACCAATGTGAAAGCTGTAGCATCTAAAACAAATAAAAGAAAGGACTAAAATGGAAACATATTATAAAGCTATCAACTGGAACGCCATTGAAGACGTAGTTGACAAAGCAACCTGGGAAAAATTAACCGAACAATTCTGGCTTGATACACGTATTCCCTTGTCTAACGACCTAGATGACTGGAGAAAGTTATCGCAAAAAGAAAAAGACTTAGTCGGAAAAGTCTTTGGTGGGTTGACACTACTCGACACCTTACAATCTGTCGATGGGGTGTCTGCAATCAGACCTGACATCAGAACTCCGCATGAAGACGCTGTTTTAAACAACATCGCTTTTATGGAAGCCATCCATGCTAAATCTTATTCATCAATCTTTTCAACTTTGAATACCAAAGCTGAGATTGAAGAAATTTTCGAATGGACAGCAAATAACGAACATTTACAAAAAAAGGCTGAAATCATTAAAAATGTCTATGAAAACGGAACACCGTTGCAAAAGAAAGTAGCAAGTGTATTTTTGGAATCATTTCTTTTCTATTCAGGATTTTTCACTCCTTTATGGTATTTAGGTAATAACAAACTTCCGAACGTTGCTGAGATTATTAAGCTAATTATCAGAGACGAATGCTTAATTTCCGAACATTCACTATTAACACCGAATGGATGGAAATCTGTGAGCGAAATCAAAATTGGTGATTTAGTTGCACAATTCAACAAAGATTCAAGAGAATTATCTTTTGCAAAAGTCCAACATACATCAATTCATATGCCAGATAAAACATATAAATTTAAAACAGAACAAAATCATTTATCGTTACATTGTTCACCAAATCATAGAATTTTAGGATATTACAATGATAATCCAGTTATCCAAAAAGCTAAAGAATTTAAAAAAGGTAGCAAACATATTCCTAACACAGGTGAATTCATTGGAGTTGATTGTGAACCACTAACATTAGAAGAAAGATTCTTAATCGCTTTACATGCAGATGGTTCATATTATAGAGACTTAAATAAATCAGGTAAATTAACACGAAATGGTCAAAAAAAGACACAATACCTGTAAAATTTTCATTTAGTAAAGAAAGAAAAAAATCGATGAATTTGAAAAAAATTATTATCTGAATTAAACTATGAATTCACAAAAAAACAAAAGATAAAAAAAGATAATTAAAAAAATCATAAAACTAGATATTGGTATAATGTTCGAGTACCAATTGATTTAGTAGATAAAAAAATCGTATCAAAAAAATTACCAACTCGTAATTTTACTAAAATCAATAAGCAATGGTGTGAAGATTATATCCATGAAATCTCTAAATGGGACGGACATGTTGTTAAAGAGAATAAATCACGAATCACATATGGTACAACAGATCCTGATGCAGCTGAATTAGTACAGACAATTGCCACTTTAGCAGGCTATAGAACCCATTATACTGTTCGTAAAGATAATCGCAAAGATTCGTATAACGATATCCATCGTGTACAAATCACCAGACATAGAAGATCAACAAGTACTCAACGTTTAATTATGGAAGAAGCTCCATCTCAAAAAGTGTACGGTGTCCAAGTACCAGATGGATTCATATTGACAAAACACAATGATTCTATTTCAGTGACAGGTAACAGCGTTCACGGAACCTATATTGGTTACAAATTCCAATTAGCCTTCAACGAACTACCTGAAAATGAACAAGAAGAATTAAAAGAATGGATGTACAACCTTCTTTACACCCTTTACGAAAACGAAGAAAGATACACAGAAGAATTATATGACGAAATCGGTTGGACCGAGGAAGTGAAGACATTCCTTCGTTACAATGCTAACAAAGCCCTTATGAATTTGGGTCAAGACCCACTCTTCCCAGAAGGTGCTGAAGATGTCAATCCAATTATCATGAATGGGATTTCAACTGGAACGTCTAATCACGACTTCTTCTCCCAAGTCGGAAATGGTTACCTTCTTGGTGAGGTTGAAGCCATGGAAGACGATGACTACAATTATGGTAAAGACATTTGATTTATAAAATCAAATGTCTTTTTTTGTTAAACTAATTGCTGAAACAGCAATCGATATAATACATAGTTAATATTCAAATATTAAAATTTGAAAGGAAAATTATTATGAAAGAATATGTCCACCCAAAATTTATTGAATTATATTATCACAACGAAGAAACTGACGAACTAAAAATGATCACTATTCCATGGAATAACATTACAAAATTCGAAATGAACAATATTTCTACACAAATTAAAAGTAAAAATACTATGTTGATTAAAAAAGATGTTATTGGTGAATTGGATTTAGTTGCCACTAAAATTATCTCTGCTGACGACCCTGAAAATAAAATACCACTACACGAGATTGTACCTTTTGATTTCGAACTATACGAAATTACAATCATCGATACCAACAACCAACGTCAAACATATGGTATTAATAAAAACCCAAATCATTTATCATCAAAAAGACATTATGACGATTTCAGAATCTCATACTACTAAATTCCGTTAAAATCAAAGGAGAAAAATACCATGTCAAACAAACATTTCATTCCAAAAGGAACTATCATTTCAGGATTCACAGGTATCGGTAAAACAACCGCAGCTTTAAAATATGACAACGTCATCGACTTAGAATCAAGCAAATTCTTTTTCAATCTATCTGATAATTTAACTAATCAAGATTACGAACGTCTAAAAGGTGACAATTCACGTCCAGTCAATCTGAATGGATTGTCAGATTATATTGACGCGATTATTGAAGCTAAAGATAAATACGATTACGTTCTAATCGCTATGTTTCCTAAATTAATTCAAGAATTGAATAATAGAAATATTGATGTTCAAATCGTTTTGCCACATATCGATGACGTAGTTCATTACAAACATAGATATGAATATAGAGGAAATAATCAACATTGGATTGATAATATGATTGAAAATTGGAACAATTATTTAGACCCAAATAGTCCAGATTTTGTTACAAAAAATCTTAAAATCCAATCAAAGAACCTATCTTCTTGAATAAAATGTCTGCACCTTATACAAATCCGTATGTGTCTAGAGAATCATTGTCAGATATCATCGATGGAAACATTCGTTTTAAACCCGAACATCTTGTTAAACAACTCAAAAATTCACTAAAAGATATGGATGTCGAAATTGAACAGCAACCTGTTCTTAAAAATTATGTTACTCTAAAATATTTGTTTGAAACAACCGAAAATAATCAAGAATCGTACCATCAAATTGAAATCGATTTAACACCGTTAGCTGACAACAATAATTCAAAAGCTAAAGAAAATGATGTTCAAATTATCTTTGAAAAACGAATCGATTCTGGAACAAACTGTGACGATTTCACACCAAAATTTAGATTTTTTGAAATCAATTCAGATGAAGATATTGATAAATTACATGACCTCATCACAACATTGGTTGTTAATGATATCCATTTCACAAAAACTTTACAAAGATTAGAATTTAAAGAATTATATTAATTTGATAGGAGAAAAATAGATATGAATAATACACCATTACACCAATATTTGAACGGCGGTTGTGTAGAAACTTTAGAAACTAAACTAGGATTAAAGGAAAACAAAGGTTTTCCTAATTTCAGCAATATGCAAAAAGAATTTTCTTTTAAATCAAGAGAAGAATTTGATTCCTTTTTTTATCTTATTGTGAAAATGCAAATTCACTAATTAGTAAAATAGGTCATGTTAAAAAGTACAATAAATTACAAATCTTACATCATTTTATACAAAAAAATGTTTATTTTGTTCAAGTAAATAAACATAGAATCAATAAACTCGAATCTCGAAAAACAGGTAAATTCAATAATTATTTAGATGCGTTAATATTTATTGAAAAAGAAATCTTTGATAGATATTACAAAAATTAAATTAAAAAAAAAGGTAAAAATTATGACAAACAAACAATATTTTTCCGTCACCAGCAGGGGTTTGAAAATCATCACATACCGTTCAGAAAATCTAAACGGTATCATCAAAGAAATCATTGATGACATTCTTTGGTCCTATGGTTTAGAACCTGACGAAATCACAAGTGAAACTTTCGACTCCGACTATTTCCGTGAACTATTTGATTTCGATGAGGATGATGCAAATGCACTCAAAAAATTAGTAGCATTCAAAGAATCACTAGAAACCACAACTATCGAACTAAACGAAACATCTAAATATCAATTATCAGATCCAGATAATAAATGGTCCCTAAAATTTGAACAAATTTATGAACACACTTTCGTGTCTGGATTCAACATTGTAGACAAAATGTATCCAACAAATTTTCATATTGAAGAAATTTAGAAAGAAAAAAAAATGCAATCAAAATTACTAAAACAACTAATTATTCTAATAGCAGCTATACTTACAATTATTTTTCTAACTGGTTATGCATTCGAAATTTTGACTAATATGACACCAAAATCACCTCAAATACAATTAATAATTAATGTAATGAAATTCGCAATCATATTCGGAGTTGGTTCATCAATCATTTTATCAACTAAAGTTTTCCTAAAACATTCAGTTGAAAATATAAAGAAAATTGAAGAATCTGACGAATCCCAAAATTAAAATTTAGAAAGAAAATCAATGTTAAAACCTAAATCAACCTTACACAAAAGAATGTTCAAAATCGCAACAGTTCTATTTGATCTGATTTTCGTTTTTACATTCTTTTTCGTATTATCTTATGTTTTAGAAATCGTATTGCTAAAACAATCCCATCTGCAACTATATGTAGCAGCTACATATTATACGTCCATTATTCAAAAATGGACTTTATACTTTACAATGTTATCCTTCCAATCCCTAATAGTATTTCTTGGGATTTGGTTGGTTATACTATTGTTCAAATATCCAATCAAAAATAAGAAATTAGAAAGTGAAACAAAATGACAGAATACACATTAATGCACATACCAAGTGAAAATTACAAACAAGTTGTAACAGATGATTCTCTATTAGATTTATTAGACATCAAAAATCATGAAGACGCTGAAAAAATTGTAGCTGCACAATTTTATGCTTTAGAAGTTAAAAAATACAAAAAATGCATCGATAGATTTACAAAAACTAATTATGCAACAAGTCATTATCAAGAAGAACTTAGAAATCTAACCAAACAATTCCTCGAAGAAACTCCAGAAGAATTTTTGCGTCTAAATTATTTCAAAGTTGTTGAAAAATAAAGAAAGGTCCATTAATCATGTCAAAACCAAAACTCCTAAAACTAACTGAAAACTATATTAGTCCATACTTATCTCATTACCATTCTGAATCAGAATATGATGGTCATATTAAAGAATACGATTTTGTATCAAGAACCAATTTTATGTCAGCTAAACCAGAAAAATTAAGCCAACCATATAAATCAGATGCTGTATCCATCTTTGTACAAAACGAAGATAAATCAAAAATGTTATTAATCAAAGAGTTTAGATACGCTGTCAATAATTATGTAATTTCCACACCAGCTGGACTCATTGAAAATAATGAAGATATCAAATCAGCTGTTCTCCGTGAACTATACGAAGAAGTTGGCTACACCAAAGACCAAATTGAGGTCAATCAAGTACTTCTACCATCTTATTCAGCTATCGGTTTGTCAGACGAACAAGTCGCATCTGCGTTTGTTACGGTAGATGATACCATCAAACCGAAACAACATTTGGAAAGCTCAGAAGATATTGAATACTTCTGGATTGATGCTCACCAAGCAGAATACTTTTTAGAGAATGGATACTTCAGTGATGATTTAATGCTACATTTGAAATTACAACCTAAAGAAAAAATAGGTGTGACCGCAAGAACTCAATTTGTACTTAAACAATTTGCTGACACACTACCTAGCAAGGAATTTAGGGCACTGATTGATTCAATTTAGGAAGGTGAAAATGATATGATCAATAATTTGATACATGATATTTTATCACAACCAGATTTATTTATAATGGGAATGGCATTAACATTGGCTGTTTTCATGATACTAGGTTTGATTACATTTGCACTAATATATATCGGAGATATGTTACAAAGTGAAATTTTAGAAAAAACTAGTGATGTTACAACAATTTTAGCATTCATTTCACTAGTAACTATACCTATCACACTTACTTTTATAAATTCAAATTCAACAACCGAAACAAAATACGGAGATTGGAAAGAGATCTATACAAATGAAATCAAAGCAGATGTCAAATTAGACATACTAGGTTCGACTTCAGACTTGATAGCTGGAAAATCAATCAATACCAATCCTAAATATCTCGATCTAAATACAAAGGCTAAACTCATTGTTCAAAAAGACGATACTACAATCACTAAAGACGTAAAATTGAATAAAGACTCATTCATCAAAAATGATAATATCACTAAAAATTCAAAAATCGTAAAAGTTGAATATAGAACTATTGAAGGTTATACAAAATCAGCATTCGGTAAAACAGGTGATTTTATTGAACTAAAAGATACAGGTGAAGTTCGTATCACAATCGAACCATCTGATGATGAGAAAAAGTTAAAAGAACTATTACAATAGGAAAGGAACCAAACCATGTCTATCACAAAAGAACAATTTGAACTATTCAACAAGAATTTCAAAATCATCGAAGAAACAAATGCTTCCTTAACACACGTAGCTGATTTCAATTTCGAAGATATTGATGAATATAAGGATTCACCCGAAAAAGATGATTTTCTTATGTATACAAATTGGAACCTAGAAGATTCAGAAGTCATGTCATCAAATGGATATTTCATTTATCAAAAAGGTAAATTCCGAAATGTCAAAGAAATTTATGATTTTGAAGATATTTAAACTTTATTGAATCAGAAATGGAACAATATTTATAACTACATGGGAAAGGAAAACAAATTATGTACATCAAAGCATCACAACAAGAACGAGATTTATCAATCTCAGCAATTTACAACGAACATCAACTAATTTCAGCAATTAAACAAATTGCTACTGAAATCTTAGATGGTATCATGATGCACGAATTATCAATAGATGATAATCCAGAAAACATCATTATCAACTTGAACCGTATGTTCAACCCAGAAGATGACTCACCAGAAGAAAATGCAGCTCGTTTAAATTTTCTTATTGAAAATACTAAAGATGTATTAAAAGAAATCAATAATGATAAAGAAATTGACATTTCGGGATACACCACCCCCAATTACAATTTAACATTAAGTTTAACAATTCCAAATTCAAAATATTACTTATCAGCTTACTCAAATATTGATGATGATATGCTTTGGGACGAACTAATTGAGTGGGTCGAAGACCAAGACCCATCTGAAAAGAAAGGAAACTAAACATGTACATCAGCGCAATGCAAATCGAACGTGATATCAAAATTTATAAACATAATCATGTACAAGACTCAATCAAAAATACTGCTGAATTGATTTTAGAACAATTAAAAAAATATCTTCATCTAAAACCAAATGAGGAATTTGATACTTCTGAAGTAACATCAGAATTGTTATTTGCATCAGAAGACGAAGGCGATATTGAAAACGCCCAAAAATTACAATTTTTGATTGATAACGTAGACAAAATCATCGAAAAATTAGAACCTAAACAAGAATTTAGGATTTACACGTATGATGATCCATCATATCAGATTGAAATTTCGAAAGATACTCAAGGAAAAATCAGAGTCTCATCTTACTCAAACCTTGAAGACAACAACTTCTGGGACGAAGTTATTGGATGGATTGAATGAGGTGAAGATCAATGTATGTACACATTAAAAATTACGATTTTGATATAACTATTGAATCAATCAAAAAAGAAACAACAGTTAAAACTAAAATAATTGAACTATTAACTATATTTAGTGAAGAAATTGAAAGATCAAAAGCGTTCCATGAAACAAACAAAAATCAATTTAAAAACAAAATTTGGACAATCGAAGAGTTAGTTAAAAACTAATGAATTAAAAAAAGTCATGAAGAAACTAAAAGCAAAATTGATTATATTATTTCTAATTACGATGACTTCATGACTAATCTAAAAAGAATCACAGAATATTCAGATTAGTATGTTTGATTTTGATTTCAATTATTTTTACAAATTCGTTATTGGAAAAAAATGAAAATAAACCTTATGTTAATTTGGTTTCAGAAGAAGATGATTACCCATATTCTGAAATCATTCAATGGATTGAATAGAAAGGTTCACTATAATGCTAAGAAAAGAACTAAAAAATAATTTGAACATCATCTTATCTGTAATCATAATGCTTGCAGCAACATTCGGTTACGTATTTGCTCGTCCAGATAACATTTCTGAAGACACACGTTTTCTAGCTAGTTTGATTTTCAATCTAGCTTTAGGTATTACAAACCTAATTCTAGGTTTATACTACAATCTTTCAAAGAAAATCGACGAAAAATAACAAGCCCCTCAGGCTTGTTATTTTTTCTCTAATAAAAACTAGCAACTTGCTAGTCGAATAAAATTAAGTTATAATGTTAAATAGAGGTGAAAAAAATGAAAATCATAATTCAACCAAAACAGCATCACGAGTCAAAAATGACTCCTGACGAATTGCAAGAACATTTGAAGATGTGCCGAAGCGGTGCTTCTGCAACAAAAAACGGTAAACGTTACATCAGAAAACCAAAACATAACAAACGTCTCAGCTATTGCTGAGATTTTTTTTTACAAAAAAAAAGAACTTCACTTTCGTGAAGTCCTTCAAATAATACAGAAAGGAAGTATTTCAGTACCTATATAATAAGTATAATACAAACCTATCCAAATGTCAAAACAAAAAAGAACCTTGAAAATCAAGATCCCCTTTTGGTTTTAAACACCATCTAAATATCTTATCCTTGACGAACAAGGTTTTCGACTAAAACTATTATATCATAATTCATATAAACAGTCAACACCTATCTTAAACATAATGCGCCACAAATGCTTCATACATTTTATCATCAAAATAAGTTTGAATAATCTCCACAATAGAGTTCTTCATAGCAATCATACCTGTAAACAAGGACCTATACATTTCATTTTCCTCAACATATTTTCTCAAATAAACATCTTGTTCATCTTGTGTAGACATAATAAACCCGACTAACGCTCCGTCTGTTAAATCTTTTATAAAATTAAGAATGATGCTAAATTCAAGACTGTCAGTCTCTTTATATTGTGTATAAAAATCATATAACAACCACAATTTAACATTCTTGTCTAATAAGGCTTCATCCATCAAGACCATAAACTCTTTGACATCGGATAGTTCACGCATTTCGTCTAATTTATTTCTAGTTATTTTTTTGACCAAATCTCCACTCAGGACAAGTCCTTCTTTACTTTGTACAAATGTTTTAGCGTCGGATACATGATCAATATTAATAATAAATCGAATACCTTGCATTAAACCAACTACAAATAATAAATCAAAATCTACATTTACTAACGCCAACTTTTTCAGTTCGTCTAAGTTATCAATAAAGAAATATCTAATGCTAGGTTGAAAAGAACCATCTACTAAAAATCTTTCAGACGCATAATTAAATAACATTTGGGCGCTATAAATTTCTGTAATTTGGTTATAATCAGGTCGTACTTCTTTTAGTAATCTTGCAAATAGATCACCTTTTAGAAAATAATGCGTCGGATAATTAAATGGATCATAACCTGATTCAGAATAAGAAGTTAAGGATTCAATCATATGGTAAGGCATATTTTCTAGGTTTGAAAAACCATTTTTATAGTTTTTAATGTCGATAGCGGAATATCTGTCACACTACTAACATCCATGATATCTCCCTTTAGGAGTTCTTCAATCGATTCTCTTGTTAAGAGACTTTTATAATTATAATTCATAATTATTACCATCTTTCTTTTGTTTTATATTCATATATTATATATAGCATACAATTAACTTAAAGTCAATCAATTTTATAGATTAGATTTAATCATAAATCTAATCTTTTGGGCAGACAGTTCATCTGCCGATTTTATTATTGAAAAGAATATGGTTTTAACGTTCTTACGAACTTAAGATCAGTTGCTGTTAGCAACTCGGTTTTGAATTTGTAAACAAATTAAGGCTATAATTGCTGTCAGCAATTCGGTTTTAGTTTTGTTAAGAATGTTATGAAACGTTCTATCGAACTTATGGAGTAGCTGTTAGCAACTCGGAATAAGCTTTGTGAAAATTGAGGTTGGTGAACTCTGGAAAGTATGAAGAATAAATCTTCGAAATCTAATTTCATAGACTCAAGAAATTCATTTAAAGTTGCTGTTAGCAACTCGCTTAAAATTTTGAAAAATTATATAGAAAACCCTAAAGTTAAAGGGTCAAAGGAGAAAATCATATGTCAACTAACGTCGTTATTCTTACTGGTCGCACTGTACGTGAACTTGAAATCATGCCTAACAAAAATGGCAGCAAAACTGTCCTAATGACATTGGCTGTAAACCGCGGTAAAGACCGTGATGGTAACCAATTGGTAGACTACATCCAAACAAAAGCATTTGTTACAAAAGATGCTAAGTCTAATGGACCTTTCGATTACATCGGTAAAGGTCAATTGGTTTCAGTTGAAGCACAACTTCGCTCAGGTTCTTACGAAAAAGATGGTAAAACCATTTACACAACAGATGTTATTATCAATAACGGTGGTGTGACTTTGCTTGAAGGTTCACGCGTAGCTAAAGGTGACGCTAAAGCTGCTCCAGCAGAACCTGTGATTGACGAAGCGCCAATCTCAGACGAAGATTTGCCATTCTAATAGACTAAAGCCTAGCAATTGCTAGGCTTTTTTTATATAAAAAAGGAAATCAAATGACACCAAAATTATACCTATTTCTAAATACAAAATTATCAAATTATAATTATGACGAAATTTATACCAATCTAATCTTCAAACTTAATTATACACTATATGACAAAAATTTCGATTTCTGTCTTTCAAAATACAAAAAAAATCTAGATGATTTTAAACCTAATTCAAAATATATACCATATCAAGATTCAGCTGAAATAACAGATCAAAAAATGTATGATGATTTGAAAACATTTCACGACAAATACAACATTATTCTGATTACAGAAAATGCACAACTTGTGATTCAATCACTCAGAAAATATTTCCCAAAAACATTTTCTTGTCTATATCATGAAGTAATTGATCTTGATTCCATTAGATTATTATTTTCAATCAATAATCATGATTATATTCGTGAACATGATTATGAATATAGTGATGAATATGTTATCGATGAAATTAAATATTATCTAAATTCAATCAAAGAATAATTGACACATTTCATATTTTTTGGTAAAATTATTTTAGAATATCAGAATATTGAAGCTGTGACGGTTCTGACAGCTTTGAAATCAAAAAGTAACCGAACTGCATGATACGTGTGAGCGGTACTGACACGTTTGCCAAATAAAAATAACCGCTCTGATATTCACCACCACTATTTCGGAATGTCTTTATAGATTATTTTGAGGGAATAATAGATAAAGCCTTACATTTGTAAGGTTTTTCTTTAATATTGAGGAACTATTATGAATAAAAAAATCTACACACAAGAATTAAAAAACGCACTACTCAAAGTCTCTGACAACAAATTACAAACAGACATCGCCCAAAAAGTTGCTGAAGAGTATGTCAAACAGTTAGATTTCAACGACCACGCGCTCATGCGCGTCGGTGTCACGTCTGTTGCAAAAGATTTGATTGTACATATCAAATCTAATCACTTTTTAAAATAGGAGATTAATCATGCGCCCAAACTACTTTTTCAACAATCTTGATGACTTGGTGAATCATATTCTTACTAAATTCCCAGACGAACCATGGGTTTTGCGTCTAAATTTGACGCTTTATTTCTTGTTTGTAACATATGCAGCTGCATATAATCCGAAAGATGATACTAATTTCGATTTAGAAACTCAACCTAAATTTATCGCTGATTTGACATTCACAGCTGACAAATACGGACCACAAGACTACTCAGTCAAAGAAAAATTAAAAAACGAATACTATCAACCTAAAGAATATTCATTTCAAAATAATCAAGTTGACCAAAACGTAAAACATTTTATCGACAATATTTTAGAACAACTAAAAGATATAGATGACTTCTCTCTAGTTGATAGAGCACACCAAGATGATGCTTGGCAAAATGCTTATACTAATAGCGCATCTAAAAATCATGTCTAGACATCAAATGATTTTTGGATTATCAAGATTAAAACCATGCATACGCACGGTTTTTTTAGGTTTTTTTATTATGACTGAACCTAATTTTTGATGTGAAAATTTCACATCGATTTTAGGTTTGTTTAAATAATCATTTTTCGGGGGTGTTGTTTATGTTCCAAACTATGGTTCCTGGTGTTGTTTCTATTTCTTTGACTGGTCATCGTCCTGACAAATTGGCTGGTTACAATTTGAATGACCCATTTTATGACCGTTTGCGTCGTCGTTTGATTCGTATCATCGAGCGTTCGCTAGATAATTACGAACAAGTTGAATGCCATTCAGGAATGGCTTTGGGAGCGGACACAGTTTGGGCTCAAGCCATTGTCCACTGCCAACAAAAAAATACGGTCGCGACCGTATTCGCTTTGTCACTGATATCCCAGACGAGAAGCAATCTTCTCGTTGGATTAACCAAATTGACCGTGACCGTTGGAAAGAGCTCGTTGACCAAGCTGACGAAATTCGTCAGTATGCTCACCAAAATGTCGGTAAGAGCTACGCTTACATCCTTAATCAACGCAACATTGGTATGATTAAGGCTTGCGACATTTTGATTGCTGTTTACAACGGTGACGCGACTGGTGGCACAGCCAATGGTGTCCGCGACGGAATCCGTATGAACAAGTTCATCTGCTACATTCGCCCTGATTCCGTCTAAAAAGACCTCGTAAGAGGTCTTTTTTTTTCATTCACAAAATAACCTTTTTGGTTCACACCAAACGATTCAAGTTTGTGAAAATATCAAGAAAATAGAGGTATCAATATGATTTTATTAAACACTAAATCTATTTTAGATTGTGACGAAGAAGAAACAGAACTCCATTTCAAAGAAATTGAAGATCTGTTTGAAAAATTATCAACTGACAATAATTTATATAACGTTGAAGTTACTTATTTGGATCCATACCAAAAAGAACACAAACCAACTAAAAACGTCCAAATGACAATGTCTGAAATTGAAGACTTCATTCAAAATTTTGACATCAAAAATGGTGCCGATATTTACAATGATCAAAAAAATATTGTAATCAAATTATATGGTCAGACATATCAATATAAAGGTAAAGACTACATCAACACCACTCAACTATATAAAAGAAAGGAATTTTAAACATGTCTATCACACTATTTCCAGATCAAGAATACCTCGTTCAAGAAGCACTAAAATTAACAGATAACGCTAAAAAACATAAAAATGTTCTTATTACCAGTCCATCAGGTTCAGGAAAAACCTTTATTATCGCTGAACTTATTCATCGATTACTAAATTTAGGTTTTAAACAAGAAGAAATTCTAGTTATTTCTCCCACTTACGAAATTTCTGAACAGATTTACAATCGTATCAATTTAGCACTAGATAAATTGAACAACAATGTATTGATTCTAGGTTCAGTCCTCACTTCCCGTCTAGATGACGATGAAGAAACTAAATTACCAATTAAAATCATCATTGTCGATGAAGCTCACCATACCGAAGCAAATACCTATAAGAAAACAATCGCTAATTTCCCAAATGCTATCGTTTTTGGTTTCACAGCTACTCCTATGCGTAATGATGACAAAGAATTATCAGACACCTATGACCACATGTTATCTGGTCTTAGTATTTCTGAACTAATAAAAGCGAAACGCTTATCTGATTATGAATACATCTTACCAAAAACAGAAGATATGCCAATCGTATCTAAGTACCTCAATTTAGATAGCACCGTTTTTGCGTCTCAACACAAAAAAGCTAAACTAGAACGTAAAATTTATGCTCAGATTGTTGACACTTGGATTGAAAACGCATCTGAGCGTCAAACCATTCTTTTTGCTCCTTCTATCGAAGAATCAAAATTGATTGCTGACGAATTCAAGATGTTTGGTATCAAAGCTGAACACGTCGATGGGTCTGTCATGGATATGGAAGAACGTTCCAATATCATTGAACGTTTTCGAAAAGATAAGATTCAGGTCCTATGTAACTACGGTCTTGTATCTGAAGGATTTGACGTACCTGAAGCGTCTTGTGTGGTTCTAGCACGTCCAACAAATTCCGTGATTCTACATCTTCAACAATGTTTTAGAGCTATGCGTGTCGGCAAAGACTTTAACCAGAAAGCGATTATTATTGACCATGTCAACAATATCTCACGCTTTGGTGATTTAAAAATCAACCGAGGTTGGTCACTAACTATGGATGAAGCACAAAAAGCCTTGGCAAGAACAGGTAAAGACACTCGAAGCAAGAAAAAAGCTAAAAACTATGATGTCGATTACCTGTCTATCACAGACGCTGAAATGATTGCGCTTGCTAATGTCACAAGCCCATTTTTCGATGAAGCAGTAGAAAAAGCTCTCAAATTACCAAAAAAATCCGAAATTGATAAAATTAATGGATTCAGAGAATTTGCTAAAATTCAAAAAAAATACCACATTCAATCACCTAAAGGCGCACCATCTTGGGCTTGTATGATGGCAATCCATTTTGGATACGCGACAGATAATATGATTGAAGCTGTTGCAAGTTGAAAAAGGAATACAAAAATGAACAGAAAATATATCGAAACCATTACATTTGACGAAATTATTAAGCAAGCTTTGGAGAAAAAGGAAGAAATTGCTCAAAATTTCCTTCAAAAAATTGAAGATTATAAACGAGAATATTCATATTATACTTTGATTGTTGACTTTATACAAGACAGTCAAGGTCACTACCTAAATTTCATTGTAGATAATGAATCTGACAACGGATATGTAATGGGATTTAATCTTAAATTAATGACCTTCCACACAGAAGACTACAGTGAAGAAGACATCACTGAAAAATTAATTATTGATTTGTTAGAAAAAGAATTACAAAAACTTGAATTAATGACAAAACCAAAAGAAATCTATATTCCAACTGACAATACTAAAAAATTAATCATTCACCTATTGCAAGAAGAATTGCATAATCGAAAACAATTTACTGAAAAATAAAAAGGAATTAAGCAACATGCAAACATTCACAAAAAAATCTATTAAGAAAGAACTACTATCAAAACTCGAACCAAATCAAGAGTTCACCTTAAATGACGCTTATAAAGCTGTTACATCAACAGACAAAAAACATTCCATTCGTGCCCGAATTTACGAAGGTGTTGATAAAGGTTTGTTTATCAAGGTATCAAAAGGTGTCTACAAATGGTCGACAAGGACGATAATAGCGTCCTTCTTGTCCAAGGTGATGGTCGAGACTTGTCTATGTTAAAAGATGAATCCATCGACTGCATCATCACGGATCATCCATATTCTGACAGCAAATCAAACAAAGGTGGAAACCGAGCATTTGCTGAATACAATACCTTTAACTATACTGAAAAAGATTTTGCAGAAAAATTCCGAGTCCTAAAAGACGGTGCATTCTTAGTTGAGTTCTTTGCAGAAGAAAATAGCAACAATTTTGACTATATTTATTCTTGCAAAAAATTGGCACAAAAAGTTGGGTTCCAATATTATTCAACCGTCAATTGGAAGAAAGGAAATTTCGTATCAAATACTGGGCGCAAAGCTAAAAATCATGAACAAATGGTATTCTTCACAAAAGGTGACGCAAGATCACTCAAACTAGATGCTAAAAAGAATTTAGCTGAAGCTAAAGCCCAACATATTGATACAAAAGGATTGACTTCACAAGACGTTGCAGACAAGCTAACCGAAATTGGTGCCACAGTGCATTACATGAAAGGTACTAACAAAATGCTCCCCACTGTGTTCGATGTCGAAAAAACTCCGAAAAAAGAACAAATTCACCAAGCTGAGAAGCCTCTTGGGCTGTTTGAACAACTTTTAGAATATATTACACTCCCTAATGAGCTTGTATTGGACCAATTTACAGGTTCAGCAAATATCGGAAAAGCTTGTCTAAACAAAAATCGAAACGCACTTCTAATTGAAGCTGATTCTGAAACATATCAAAAAGCAGCTAAAGCTTTGGAAGAATTTGTGGCTTAGAAAGGATTAGAAATGAAGTTAATTACAGATGAATAAATTAAAGATGCTATTGATTATTTTTCAGATAAAGTATCAAATAACTCTATATTAAAATATCTAATCAAAACACAAGTTTTGTCAATTTATGATATGAACCCAGATTATGATCCTTTTGATATTAAATATTCAAAAGAAAATAAAGCATATTATAATGATTTCATAATAACGTAATCAAGGAGACACCTTATTTTAATGAGGTGAGGAATCGATTTCTTTCTTTAAATTTTTAATTTTTTTGTGTTTTAACAACGTTTTGTCTTGACTTCAAAAATTAGTTATGGTATAATTTATTTATGAAATAACTAATAGAAAGGAGTTTAGACATGGAAACAATTGAGATTAGTCGTACGATTAAATCACGTATCATTTTTCAAAATAGTTATGATATTTCTAAAATGGTTGATTCCCAAGAAGCTTTTAGACAAGGTTGTAATTTCGTATCCGAATACATGTTTGATAACGGTTTTCCGATGAATACAACAACTTTAGTAAAACTTCTTTATAACGACTTACGTTCTAAATTTGGTTTAAAGTCACAAATGGCTCAATCCTGTGTTCGTACCGTAATTGCTAGATACCGTAGTCGTCAAACCCAATTACGAAAACAACGTGTTTGGGATGGTTATAAAAAAGACAATCATGGTAACGAAGTTAAAAACTATGTGAATAAAGATTTAGAATTCTTGTGGGAACCAATTGAATTTAAACGTCCACAACTTGATTTGGTTCGTAACCGTGATTATTCACATAAGGACGATAATACAATGTCTTTGAATACGATTCATGGACGTGTGATTGTAAATCCTGTTTTTAAAGGTTGGGAAGAATACTTTGATGGTTCTTGGACTTTAGGTACTGCAAAGGTTTTGAAATCTGGTAAACATTGGTATTTACATATCGCTGTTACCAAGGAAGTTGAAGAACCAGAATTTAAACCGTCTCACGTAGTGGGAATTGACCGTGGTTTAAGACAATTGTTAACCATTTATGACGAAAAGGGTCAAACTACATTTGTTAATGGTAAAGCGATTTTGCAAAAACGTAGACATTATAAACGTTTACGTTCACAGTTACAATCTAAAAATACCAGGTCAGCTAAACGTAGATTAGAACCTATTGGTCAACGAGAATCCCGTTGGATGAGCGATGTAAACCATTGTTTATCTAAGACACTCGTTAACCATTACGGTAGTGGTACAATCTTTACTTTAGAAGATTTAACAAATGTAACCTTTAATACTGTTTCAAAGCGTGCTGAGAAACATCGTTATGAACATTATTCATGGGCTTTTTATGATTTTGAACAAAAGTTAAATTATAAAGCATTTGATAACGGTTCACAAATAGTTAGTTGTGATGCTCACTATACTAGTCAACGTTGTCCGAAATGTGGATACATTGATTCAAAAAATCGTAATAAAAACAAACATGAATTTTGTTGTAAAGCTTGTTCTTATAAGACAAATGATGATCGTGCAGCTGCTATGAATATTCAATTCTTAGGTACTCTTTATAACAGTGGAAATCCAAAACCTGCTTTTGAAAAATTAGATAAACTAAATTAATGTAATGAATCTCATATGGTTCGTTATTGGGTAGTTGTCAACCTGCCCTTGTGTAAACTTGTTTTTAAGTCATAGGAGTTGTTAAAACGTTTGTACTAGATGAGAGTTTACAAGCCACCTACTTTAGTTGGTGGTAGTTGACTTACATTGACCCTAATAAAGTTTATATCTATCCAGAAACAACAAATCGATTATATTATAATGATTTTCATGAAGTCAACAACATTCGATTTTATATTTACGAAAATAATGAAACAATAACAATTGAAGGTGGTATTAATTTACATTTGGAAATGTCAAAACCACCTCAAATCAAATCAATGATGATATCAAATTTGAATATCCAAAAGAAGAATTAGAATATTTTAGAAGACATCATCAATATTTAGATTGGCATCAAGATATGGTCACAACTGTTAATAATTTAAATGAAGTCATCGATATTCTAGTTCTTACGATGGAAAAATTGCACGAATTATAAACTAAATTTAGAAAGGAAATTTGAAATGTCAAATATTATAAAAAGCATGTCAGAAACAGCATACCTATATTGGTTATTAGGTATGCCTTTAATTCTAGTTATATCACATCTAACATTCAAATACCTAGATTTCAAAACATCAAAAACTGAACCTAAAAATCTTCCAAAACGATATAAACTTAATAAAGTTATCATCATATCTTTTCTTATTACATTTATTGTTTTATTTCTTATCTTACCCAGTTTATTCAACATATATACGTCATGATTTTTAAAAAAATGAAATATCATGGTTCAAAAAAAGATGAAGAAATCACATTTATCAGTCACAATCCAATTTTTAAAAATCAAAAAAACTTTCAAAATTGAAGTTGAAAAAAACCATTTTTATTTCATATTAAATAATAATGATATTACAATCATAAAAATTAGAAAAAAATATGAGTTAGAACCAATTGAAAAAATTGTTGAAAATCAAGATGATTTTTATCCATCGCCAATAGATATCATTCATTATCTAGAAAATAGAAATAAATAAAAATTAAACAATGCACAAACAAATTTTAAAGCTTTAAAAATTTTGTAACTTAGAAAGGAAATCTGAATGTCTTATTCAACACTTTATGGAGTGAACTCCAAAAACAAACTCATTGAACTAAAAACATATCAAAACAGTCACTTGGCTTGTTTTCCTGCATGGAATTATTTTGAAAAAAAATATTTCGGAGAATACACAAGTTTATCAAAACCTAAATGCTGGGATTTGGATAAAAAAGATATGGACAATCCGTCAGAATATATGGTATTATTATCTACTTTTGATGGTTATATCTTCAAAAGAGAAAACTTAACTGATATTATTTCTTTACTAAAAGAACAAAAAGAAGCTATTCCTACACTGTCAAGATTGAAGATGTTTGAAGATGCTTTATCAAATGATTCATATGATTGGTTCTTCATCACTGCTACTTCTCTTGCCGATTACGAAGATTTTATGACTTACCCTGACGAAGAAGATTTAGAAGAAGTTTCCCCACCCACCCTTACAGATGAAGTCTGGGACCTTTGGGAAGCGTATCAAGAATCTTAAAAGGATATCTAAAGATTTAAAGGTTGCGCTACGCGCAACCGATTTTTTTTGTAGTAAAATAATCTAGACAAAAAGACCAAAACATGTTATAGTTATACGCAGAAAGGAATCTAACGTCATGTCAAAAACACTTCAATCAAAAACACTCAAAAAACAAAAAACTTTAAAAGAACTACATGAAGAAGCTACAAAAGACCTTGAGTATATTGAACTTCCATTACATGATACTCCCACTTTCGTATCTGAAACATACGAAGAATGGTTAGAGGAAATGGAATATGAAGAAAGTCTTCTAACACCAGAACAAAAAGAAGAAGCTAAAAAACGTGAACAAAGATTTTGGAAAATCATGAAACAGCTTCATCCTGATAAATTTAAAGAGGTGAACCTCTAATGACTCTTAAAAGATACGATGTGGTTTACACAATGATACCATTTTCAACAGATGAAGACAGAGAAAATGGTCATAAAACTTTAAATTCCTATAGATTAATGGAAGCTCAAATGAGTGGTCAATACAAAGAAAGACCTTGTATTGTAATGGGTAGAAGTCCAAAATCAGGCAACATAGTTCTAGCTGAAATAAGATCAAATCGAAATAAAGGTTTTAGATCCATGCTCAATGATCCAGCTGAAGCGGGTATTGATCATGAGTCTTCTATTTTGACAAGTGAAGATCAGCTAATTCATGTAGACGATGATATATCACCATCACTAGAATCTTCAAAATGTGGTCATTTATCTAACAAAGATATCGCTAGATTTGAAAAATCCTTCATGGAAATAAATAATTATGGTAAACATACTCAACCAACTAATCAGAGACATCATGAGACTCTTGAAGAACGTGAACGTCGTATTGAAAGAGAACTCGATGAACAATTGGCTAATATAGAATCTACACCTAAATCAGAACCAACAGATGAAGAACTCCTAACCAAATTAGAAACTGCTGAATCTGAATTGAATAGTCCTAGTGACCATGAAAATAATTACGAAAGGTGATTACAAATGCAAAAAATACTTTGTGAACATTGTTTAGAAGAAATACCTTACAATATTGTTGAAGAAGATATCACAACCAAAATTAAAGGGATCCCTGTCACATATCAAGGTAAGCGAGCTTACTGTGAAAAATGTGGGAATCAAACTTTTGTTAATGATATCCTTGAATACAACAAACAAAAATGTTATGCCGTATTTTCAAAAATGTCAGAAAAAAAATTAAATATCCCAGAATACAAATTGGAAGATTTGCTAGACGGTTTTGAAGGTTATCAGAACCATCTTGAATGGGAAAATATCCCACCAGTTGGAAGAGAAATCTAGGACCGAAGGTCCTAGATTTTTTAAATATTTAGAAAGGAAAATAAATGCAAAATCTAGTATCCAATCTTACACAATTTAGTAATTACCAAATAATCTTTATGTCAATTGCACTCATTACAGGCTTCTTTTTATTTGTTGTAACAGCTACAATCAGGTCAACAATCATCAGTTCAATCGTAGCTTTAACAGTTGCATTTCTAACAATAATGTTATACATAGGTTTTTCAAATCAACAAAACGATGCAGTTAAAAACCATGAATACACAGCTATCAGAAATGAACAAACACTTGAAATTGAAAGCAAAAGTGATATGATTAAATCTCATAAATTTAAAATTGATTCAGAAGATCATGACCATATTTATATCAAAACGTCAAGTTTATTTGGTACAACAAATTATATCATTGACAAATCTGATATTGATAAGAATATTATCAATGTCAACTAAGGAGATAAAAATGAAATCAAAAACAACTAGACAAAGAAATCATTGGATTCACTAAAAAAATTATTTAACTCATATCGAAAAAAATATCAAAAATTATCTATCTGACAATAAATCTCTATACTTTTCTTTTAACGAAATCAATAAATTGTTAAAAAAATTGCAATCGAAATTGTTGAAAAGAAAAATCAAATCGAGCTTAAATGACATAAAAAAACACCACCTCATGAGGTGGTGTTTTTTTAATCAAATTCATTTTGAACTAATTTTTGAATAATATCTAATTTTACCATCTGCGCAAAATTTGACATATTTACCTTTCTTTGTTTTGAAATCAAGAACATAAAAAATCCATTTACCACCGACACCATTAATATGCATATAATCTTCAGAATATTTAGAATCAAACATTTCATCAAAAACCAATTCACTATAATTACAATAGGTTTTTGTAATAAATCTCAATATTTCTAAAACAGATTTTGTTGATAATTCAGGAATAATCAACCTAGACAAAATAGAATTAGCCAAAAATTTAACACCAACTGAACTATAATTCTGAACATCTGATACTTCCAAAATTTCACCATGTTCACCAAAAACCCTATAAATGTGGCATTCACCTGTAGAAGATAATCCTGAAACTATAAAATCACAACCAAGACGACCAAATTCATATTTATCTGAACACCATAATTCACATACCAAATAACTTGGAAATTGTTTGATATTGAACATTTCAGGTGAACTTTCATAAAGATCATCAAAAAAATCATTAAATTCATAAATTTGTTTCTTATCTTCTTTAAGATAAATTGAAGAACCAGAAATACTAATGACAATATCATTATAAAAAAAAGATTTAACTTCATCATTCAAAAATTTAACAAATTCGACAGAACCATCACGATATTTATTAGTAAGACTAGACCTACCATCTGAACAAACAATTAAAGCATCTTTATTAGCTACATGCATACAAAGCGTCATGAAATAAACCTCAAAAATAGTATTAATATTTTACATTATACCAAATTTCAGATATTATATCAAATAATATCAAGCGCGTCGGGCAAAACCCGACAAGCGCTTCTTTTGGTTGCTATCAAGCAACCGATTTTTATTCCGTAATAAGAATACAGGAGACAAAATTATGGCAACAGCATTAATTACAGACATTCAAACAGGACAAACTTTCAAAACATCCTATTTTACAAAAAACCAAATCGCTGATGTTACAAAACTTTCAAACAACGTTTTCAAAGTAAAATATGTTACAATGGTTCCATCAGTAATTCAAGGGGAATACACAGCTTATGAACAAGAAGATATCATTGAGCTAGATTGGAAGCAACAAGCTTACATCAAACAAGCTCAAATCACAGATATTGAAAACCAAGATTTACTATTTTTCGTTTAGAAATAATTTAGAGGTTAGAAATATGTCAAATCAAAATTTTTCAACAACATCTTTATTGAAATTAGTTCTAGATATTGAACAAAAATATCCAAATTGTCATAAAAACAAATACTTTGATTTAAATAAACTTGAAGACATTACAAATGATTCTCAAGCCTTCAATAGTAAACAACGTCATATAGTATGGTTAAAATATGAACAAAATTCATCAAATCAAGATATTGCACAAAAACTCAATATTGATATCAAAGACCTTGAAGAAGAAATCGAAATTATCTTATTGATTTTAAACATTATGAGTGCTGAATATCGAAAAATAAAAGAATCAATTGCAATATCAAAAGAAACATATATCAAATTTTAAAAGAAAGGAAAACCATGCACTACGATTACTCAAAATTAAAAAACCCTCAAGTTTTAGATGTCATTGAAGTTCACTTCAAAACTCGTGAAATGACCGTTTTAGAAGGCAATGAAACAGTCACCATTTACATCGAAAATGGACCAATCTTCATCATTGATAATGGAGAAGTCCTTTATTATTCTGGAATCAAACGTATGACCCCAGAAAACATGAACAAATTGGTTGCAGTTGCTAATAAATTGCAATCAACCCTTACACTTGAATGTCCAATTTTGGACTAGAAAGGTCAAACTAATATGTTTTACAACACAATCCAAGAACTAGATGCACTACTCACTCAACATTTCCAAAATAAAGAACCTTACAGCTTAGAACATAAACTTGTGACAGATGAAGTTATGCAAATCACTATTAAAAATGGTGATGAAATTGTATATGACAAAGTTATTGACGCTGAATACCCAGACGTAATACCAATTACAGACGATAAAGCTCTAAAAGATTGGTTCTACGACCAATGGTGGGAATACAAACAACAATCAAAACAACTGCCATCTGTAGAAGGTGATGACATCACATTAGGTGATAAAGTATTCGTTACAGACCCTTGTTACGAACCAGACATTTGGTGCCAAGCCTTGTTAGAAAATGTCAAACCAGGAACATGGCATACTGAAATGGATAGAGTTCATGATGGTATTTGGGGTACTCGTGTCAGTACACTAACTATTTGGCATTCAGATTTTGACAAACCAAATGACTTTCAAGAAACTGACGAATGCATTGGTGTCGACTCAGGACAAGCTGGTGTTGTTGATTATAACTACTTCATCCAACTTAACAATGACGAGTCTACTAAAGAAAATTGGTATGATGACATTGAAACATTCATTCAAATTCGAAAACCATTAACACCCGCTATGCTTTACAAATTAGAAAAATTCAAAGCAATTCGACTAAAAATGTCAGAACACTTAGAAAACAAACAGATGGATCAATTCCAAGAACTTTACAGACAAAGTCTAAATTTAGAATATAAGTATGGCTTCACACCTCGAACCATCATTGATTCAAAAAAAGATGGATTAGAACACCAAATTTGGACTGATGACAAATCTGCAATCACTTCAACAGGTTATGGTGATGGTTCATACGATTGTTCTATTGCAAAAAACGGTGACCAAATTATAGGGATTAAAATCACTTATATTTCCGACGAAGAAGACGAAGATTAAAAAAGGTTGAAAATATGCATAGAGTTAAATATTTCCAAAAATGGTCAATGACTGAAATTGAATCCGAAATAAATGATTTCATTAGATACCATGAACATACTGTTAAAATCATCGACATTGCAATCACAGTTAAAGAAAACTTATTGTACGAAGCACTCATAGCATACGAAATCAACTAAAAATAGGTATTAAACATGCAAAAAATCAAATTTCATTCAGATTATATCGACCAAATTCCAAGTCAACTCCAAACACAAAACATGTTTGATTTGTACAATTATTTTTATGATTTACAAACAAAAAATCGTCCTCAAAATTTCAAGAACCTTGAAATTCAAAACAGTGTTAATCTAAATAGGATTAACAGACTAGGTTTCATTGTAAAAGATAATTATACACTCTCACCTCTCACTAAAGATGACGGTGCTGTAACCATCTTTTTCAGTACAGATAGCGATTACAAACAATTGTGTCTGAAATATAATCATGAAACAAAAACAATTGATAACCCATACAAAATTGAAACAAAAATCTTGTTTAAATATATGAATCAAATGGATTATCAAGCGTTAGAGTTTACAAAAAAATATGACGATTTAAATGTATTCTTCTACAAAAATTCTAACATCACACCTGAACTCATTGAACTAAGGGAATATCTCAAAGAAAACAATTTTGAATATATGAGACTATGTGGTTCCAACAATCCATATCCTGAATTTGACGCATTTGATTGGAGCATCTTTGTTGATTATAAAATCAATACTAGCTCAACCCATAAACGTCTCTATGGGTACGAAATCCAAGAACCACTAAAATCCAAATTAAAAGCAATTCCAATGCACATTCTTCGTTCAGACTTATTCATCACACCAGACCCAGAAATAGATGGTGTCCTAGATGTGTTCGACCTTGACATCCCATACGAATCAAAAGATGCTTCTCAGCTAAACAATACATTTTACAAAATATTGTAATAAATCAATAGAAAGGGACTACGACCATGTCAGACAACAAACAACTCCAAAACGCACTTGAAATCGCAACAATGGCTCACAAGAACGTCATTTGACGTAATGGTGATCCATATATCTTTCACGTCTTACGAGTCGCAAACAACTCTTTGTTTGTTAGAACAAAGACTCAAAAGACAGCTGCTATCCTGCATGACGTCATTGAGGACACCCCTTTTGATGCCAAATTCTTAAAAGAAAAAGGCATCTCAGAAGATGTTCTTGAGATTTTAAGCTATCTCACGAATGATAAAGAAAACGTGTCTTACAAGGACTATATCGATAAAATTTGTACAAATCTTGATGCCATGTTAGTCAAGCTTGCTGATTTGACAGATAACCTTGACCAAGATACTTTACCTGTTATTTCAGACAAAGACAGAGAACGATTTGTCACTTATGAGCAAGCCAAACTAAAAATCATGTCTATATTAGCTCTAGAATATCCAGAAATCTTCAAGTCCATTGCGAATTCTAAAAGAATTTAAGATGCTGACGCATCTCGATTTAAGTTTTGCATAATAATTACCTCTAATGGTTTGGTTTTTAACCAAACCATTTTTTTAGAAATTATAAACAAAAGGAGATTGAAAAATGGAATTAAAACTACAATTTGATGACGAATTAATTGCTTTAGGTGGTCATTTATTTGGGATGCACATTTGGGAAACCCAAGTGAAACAATATCAAGAAAAACCTACCATCAAATTAGTTTTCCCAGACCACATCAAAATGGTCACAACATCATTTGGTCGCGGACTTTTGGGTAGTGAAATTGAAAAACTCGGAATCAATGCAGTTAAAAGAAAATATACCATTCAATCAGAAAATAAAGGATTTACCAAACAATTTTGGAATTGTTGGGATTAGAAAGGAATTTACTATGCCAGTCACAGATTTACAAGATGTTGTCAAACATGCTAAAGCAATTGGAGTTTTAAAATCAGAAATAGAAGGTGATATTGATCCATACGATTCATGGCTTTCTCAATATAAACTAAAAATGGATATCATTAAAGAAAATGAGAAATCAAAATGATTAAATTTACAAAATACGCTTCACTACTTCTACTGTTAATCATGTTTCTAACAGCTTGTTCATCCAATACTTCTAACGAAGAACAAAATTGGAATTCACAACCTAAACAAGAAACCGACCATTCAAGTATTGAAGAAAAAATAAATAACAAACAAAAATATATTGTTCTTCAAAAGGATATTTCCGATGATATCATATTTCAAAAATGGAACAGTAATAGAAAAATACATTGAAGAAAATACAAATAGTATGTATTTAAAAAATTATCAGCTAATTCAACAAAATATAACATCCACTAGACTAGGTTACCCTCGATACATAATCCTAACTTTCGAATACAAAGGAGACTAACAAAATGCAAAAAGAATACAAAATCCCTTATATTAATCTTGATTATAATCAAAAAAAATTAGATGAACGTGACATCCGTTGGAAAGAACTTCAAGAAGAATATGAAAAATTTAAAAATCTTCCAAATGACGATTCACTCCGTTTCCAAACTTGGGCACCAATTTCTAAAGAAACTCACACTAACTTTAAATTTATCACAAAACGTCCATGGTACTCACGTCCTAATGATAAATTCAACAACATCATTCTTGAAGAAGATGATCCAACCATGGACTTCACAGGAGTCTACATGACTCACCTAAACGGTGACCATGATATTGATAACTTGACAAATCACAGAAAATTAAAACCTCACGAAGAACCTAATGATCTTTTCATCTGTGGTGTGTCAGATAACGCAACTCAAGTTAAAAAATATATTGATGAATGTATTCATGCGTATCAACATGATGATGAAACAGACATCGATAAATACTTTGACGGTGAAGACCTAGTCCAATTTATGAACGCTATGAAAGAACAAAATCGTGAATACGGATTTGTATTACTACTCACACCGATTGTGAATGAACACAATGGTGAATGGGGCGGATGGCGTTGGCACAAATGGGGTGAATACATTGGTCACCACAGAATTAAACACGAATACTTAAACGACGAAAAAGGTATTGATTTCGTGTTCACATGGGAATTGATTCCTGTTGTGAAAGATAATGAGGTAAAATAACATGTTAAATAATAAAAATTTAAAAATTGGCGATATTATCTATATCGACATCTTAGATGCAGATAATAATATGCTAACAACTTTACCAAAAAACGAATATCTACAAGATGAGATTATCAACATCACAGATAAATACATCCAAACCAAAGATAATAAATATGATCTAAAAACAAACGAAGAATCACCATACAGTTACGATGATTACACAGCATTTTTCAAAAAATTCTATCAAACAAAAGAAGAATTATTTGCTGAACGTGAAAGATTCAAAAAATATAAAATTGTATATAACGCTATTAAAAATGAAACGGAATATGCTTCATTTTTAAGCAAATTATCTGAAGATGCCTTGAACGAAATTGTTCAAACAATTCAGTCAATTAACGAGGTGAAAAAATGCAAAACTTTCTTACAGATGTAGTCAAAGAACTACAACAAAAATACACAAAATTAACTATCACATTAATTTTTGCTCTCAATATAGCAGGTCTATTTACACCACTAATGGTTAATCAAGATGACCTCAAACTCAAATTCCTATCAATTATCTGTTTCACCATTATGGGAGTAACTGTTTTTCCAACATTAGTTGCTTTATTGACAGTCGCAGAACAACGAGCTGAAAACACTAACTTTAGCAAAAAATCAATTGCAACATTATTTGTCAAAAATGCTGACCATATGGAAGTAAATTTTACAACAATTGCTGCCGTAGTATCCATCATTTATATCATTCTAGGGATTCTAACTCATATGATTTTCCCAGTAGGTTGCGTCATTTGGTTAATAACTATTTTATCGATATTGTTACAATAAATAGAGGTTTTAAAAATGGGTCTAATTGAAAAACAATTAATTAAAGTTGGATTTACAGAAATGACGAATTATGAACAACTAGTCAATCTAGGTTTTCCAACTTTGTTCACATTTGAAGAAAATAATCAAACTTATATTGGTTTCACGAATCAATATAAACCTGTAAAAGGAATTATCCAATTTATCATTTCACCTACAACAAAAAAAGATATTGAGGAATATCTTCAGAATTTGAAAACTTCAACTGAGCTATTTGATAAATCAAATACAACTCAATATTATTATGAAAAAAGTGAAATGACATCAACTGTAATTGATGATAACAATTTGGAAAATGTATTACCAAGTGAACATTTAACTTACGACAATCCGTTCAATACTGTTTACATTTTTTGAAAAAATTATCTCAAAACAAACAAAAGGATGATAAACATGACAAAACTATCCATACAAGATTGGGTCAAAATAATCAATGCTAAATACATTGACTTTGTAAATGTGAAAAAATTTTCAAATGAGATCAAATCATATAACGAAATAATCCAATCAATGCAAAAACCTTCAGATTTTGAAAATCTAAATGAGTTTATCGAATATTGTGAAAACATTTATAAGTTATTACAACAAGAACGAATTGACGAACATATCAAATTATCTAACGATTTAGGTATCATGTTGGACGAATTTTATTTGTTGAACAATACACCATCCCAAAAATTATTAGCTAAATATATTTCCTATCTGAAAAATTGAGGTATTACCATGTCAAACAAAAACATCAATAAACTAGCAAAATACATCACGCATCATGTGAATAAAAGAGGAAAATTTTACGGTAAATTTCCTGTTTCATATGGATATGTCTTCACAGCACCAGAGATTTCAGTAAACGATATTTTCTTCCATTTAGATAAAAACCTTCACACTCAAAGAATCTACATCAAATTAAACAAAAAAGTCTGGTATATCGAAAGATTTGAAGACACATCAATCGTAACAGACTCGCCAACACTCAAATTCACAACGTTTGATTTCACAATTACAGATGCAAAACGTCTTATCAAAGATTTGCCTAAAAACGATGTGAAAGCTTTCACTCAAGCTTTCAAAATTTTGTATCCAAAATTATAAAGCTCTAAAACGCTCTCTATCGAATTTTGAAACAAAAAGATATAATTGTACCCAAAAAGATTTCAAATCGATTCTGAGCGTTTCTGTGAGCTCTCAGACATATTAGAAAGGAGTATTAAATGATTGAATTTTTATTGTCTGATACAGGACATCCAATTCTACTATCATTTTTAATTATAATTCCAATAACACCATTTATCATTTTAGGTTTATATAATAAAACTAAACATAGATATCAAACTAGTGTTCTATCAGCTTTTGTAACCTCAATATTTGTAATATTATCAATAATCTTATCACTTTTCATTGTAGCATCTACTAAATTTGAATATATTTCAGATGAAAATTGGAAACAAATCTATGCAAATAATATCGACGCTACTGTAAAACTTAAAGTTAACTCAACTGATTTCCTTTTTTTAAATTAAAAGAAGAAATCATTGCAGGTGAAAAATATAAATAAAAATTCAATATGCATCTTTAACATATAGTGGTGATAACAAAATCACTGTCGAAAAAAACGGAGCTTCTTATTCAAAACAGGTGTTAATTGAAAAAAATAATATTATTTCAAATAGCGATGTTGATTCAACTTCAAAAATTACAAAAATTGAATACAAAAATATTCAAGGTCATCAACGAACACTTTTTGGACACAAAGGTCCAATCGAAAAAAGTAATAAAGACAACATTGATGGCACAATTCGTATCATTCTAGAACAAGATTCTAGTGAAAAAGAATTGAAACAACTGTTTGAATCACAAAATTAGAAAGGAAACATTATGTCATACGATATCAACCTCTTAGACCCAATCACAAAAGAAGTCATTGAAATAAATGACTCTCATTTCTTACGTGGCGGGACTTACAAAATGGGTGGTTCTACTGAGCTTTCCCTAAATATGACCTATAATTACTCAAAATTTTTGCACCAGGTAATTCAACCTGAATCCACCCCGTCTGAAAATAAATCAGGAATTCGTTCACTTTACGGAATGACTGCTCTTGAAGCTATTCCAATTTTAGAAACAGCTATATCAAACCTCAAAGATGATTTTGATGAAGACTACTGGAAGCCAACTGAAGGAAACACAAAACGCGCATTGAATAATTTGCTCACTATGTGCAAAATGCGACCTGATGCGATTATTGATGGAGATTAGAAAGGACTATATCATGCCAACACTCAAAAAACTAATCAACCAAATGGAACAAAATGATCCATACATCATTCGAATTAACGAATTTGTACAGCAAGATGAACAAACCAAACATCTTCTTAGAGGGTTAAAAAATCATATCAACTTCAACAATTCAGTTAAAGATTACAAATTAACAACTGACACTCAATATTTCGGTGGACCATATGCTGATTATTACACATTCAAAATCACAAAACAAGGTCAAGAATTTCTAAAAGGGAGCATTTTACCTGATAACAAAATCCAAAAATTCAAAGTCACATTCACTTACGATTTTGATAATGACCTTCCAAAATTGAATGATGATATCGTTCAACTCTTTGAAGACGCAATTTAGAAAGAAAAGACATGCAAAAATTTGATAAAAATGTATTTGACGAACTCGTGAATTCAATGAATATATTTACGTATGCCATGATTAAATTACCCGATGGAACATTAATTGAAGGCGAAATCAAAGACTATGTACGTTAACCAAATACAAATAATATAAAGGTTAATTTAAAAAAAGGTAAAGGTACCTATTTCACTCACACGTCAAATATTGTATTATATAACAAATAAGGAGAAATTATGGCTTGGAGATTACACGATTTTATACACTTAGATTTGACAGATTGTACACTATCTGATTTAAAAACTTGCGGCAATCCATTAAAAATGTTAGACAATATTCTAGACTATGATAATAATAAACGTTTTATCACATTCAGTCCTCAAACACAAGTTATTATAGACGCTTTCGATGAAATTGTTCGCAAAGATAACAAATATGTCACAACATTCAAACAAGTTAAAGAATTTGTCGAATTATGCTTTAAAGAACATTATGAAAAAGCCACTGAATATTTTGACATTGACGAAATGATTACATCCGTTTATGATATTAACATATCAGATGATACAATCGTGGTCATCGAATTTGAAGACTAAATTTAAAAAACTAGGTTTCACATGAAACCTAGATTTTTTTTCTCAGTGACTAAAGTCACCGATACTATTTTTAGTACAAAGAAAGGAACATAAAAATGGCAAATTTACAACAATTAGTCGATAGAGATGTAATCCCAGTTACTGAAAAATCAGACATGGGGAAAATTGCTTCATTATTTGTGGACGAAAAACCTCAACCATTTTATTTTGCAAGAAAATCTGATCTGGATACTAAATTGAATAATATACCTTATATTATGTCCATTGTATATGGTGACGGTCGTGTTTATGTTGATTATGACCAAAGTATAGAGGTTTGTAAGGACAAAAATACCGCTGCAAAATTCATTTTGAATTATTTCAACAAAAAATAGAGGTGACAATATGCATAGAGATAACTGGATTGGTACACAAGATTTAGACAACAAAATTCAAAAACTTGTAGCTGAAAACGACATCGTTTTCATTAAATTTGAATATTACACGGTTTTAGAAGAAATGCTTAAAACTTTAAACAAAATAGGATATTCAACCAATTTATTCAAAGCTGAATGGGATAAATACAATTATGTCTATCCTGGCAATTTGATTCAAATCAAAAATGATCTCATTCGGTACCCAAATGAGGACTATTACCTAGAAATAGACACAAGAGAAAAATTTTATACTGTCTGCAATTTGTGGTCAAAAAATCGTGCTCTTGAGAAAACAAATTTAAAAATCGCAGATATTACAACAACTACATACTAAAAGAAAGGATTAACAATCATGCTTACAAATCAAGAACGTCTAAAGGAACTTCAAAAACAAAAAACAGAACTTGAGAAACAACTCAAAAATATTGAAAAGGACATTGCTTTATACGAAGACTATACAAAACAATTATATGATTATAAAACTCAAGTAATTAAAGAACAATTAATGGATGTCTATAATCAAGAAAAATTTAGACGATATCAAAATTAAATTAACAAAAAAACCCAGATTATCTTCAAATTTATTTCATCAAAGATGATAAAGAAAAAAATTTGTATATAGCTATAAAAATCAGTACCTATACTATTGAATCTGAAGAAAAATTTTTGAAATTAAAAGAAAATTTTGATAATGATATTGATAATATCAAAAAATATCTCAATAATCTTGAAAAAACATTTAAAGCAATACCAAAAATTTTCCCAACATACGACCATGTATCCAACATTAGAATAACCAAACCTGCTATTGAAATGGGTGTTTTTAGGTTTACCTATTGTGAAGGATTTCATACTAAATATAATGTCAAATTACAATTCACAGAAGATAGTAACCTTGTGAAATACACCATGAACAAACATTCAAATGGTTACAGTTTTGAACAAAGTCCAAAACCAAATCATCAGTTTAAAATCAAATCTGAGTCTTATGAAAACAATCTCAATATTGAATACAGTATCGATGATGAATCAACATTTGACGATTTACAAAAATCGTTGAATCATACATTCAACGAAATTGAAACCGAATTCAAAAATATCAAAATTGAGATTGACTAAAGGAGGAAAAATCATGCAAAACAATTTAGAAATTAAAGAACAATTTGTCGTTAACAAACAAATCTTCCATTCTAAAGAACAAGCTCAAGCTTATGTTGACAACATCAAAAAACAACTAGACAAAAACGAATATCACGATACCGTTTATTACGAAAACTGGACAACAATGGGTGAAGAAGCTGAACGTCAAACCTGCCATACAAGATGGCAAACATTCCAAGACGCACTCGATGACATGTCTAACTATTCCAATTCTTGGCGTCCAAAAGGTACAGGTTGGATTAACAAAGTGACATTGACAACAAACCCAAACGGTAGCATCAAAATTAAAACTGAAAAACATCACGAAAGGAATTAAAGATTAAATTATGCAAGAAATACTTTCAGAATTATATCAACAAACTTCAATTCAATCCACATTAACTTGGACAACATGGGGATTAATGTTATTTAGCTTTCTTTATGTTAAATTATACATTTCGACACACGAATTTGATGAAAAAAACTGGAAATTTGTATTCAAAATGTTAATCCCACTAATAGTCACATTCTTTGTAGCTACGTATAACTCATTTGATAATCACAAATCGTCCACTCAAGCTAAAAACCCAAATATTGAAAATTTCCAAATCAAACGTGAGCAAAACACCATTCACTTTATCAGCAAAAACGAAAATCTAAAAACCGCTGATTTAAATATTGCTGCCGAAAATAATGAATATTTTTATCTGAAATATGGTGGAAAAATCATTGAAGTAAAAAAAGATGAAATGAAATTAGATAATTAAGAAAGGAATTAAAAAATGCCAGAAATTAAATCATACTTCGACTTCTATCAATATTTGGTAGAAAATCTAATCCAAACAAACTCTAACAACGTCATTTGGCACCTAAGTGTCCAAACTTTAGAAGATACTTGGCATAATGATGATGAACCTTGGGTTGATGTTTCACTCCTTGTCGATAGTGATTACTACAACACAAGAGTATACGAAAATGATTTGACAGATGAAACACTCCAATATTGGGAAAATGTAATTCAAAAAGCACTTAAATCAAAATCAATTGAATACAATCACAAAGCAAGTCTAGTACAAAAAGCTATCAAAACAATCATCGAAGCAGATGAAGATTTAGATCCTGAATTAATTGGACTTCGAAATGAATTACAACTTTTCGATTGACAAAGAAACTTTATTTTGATAATATATTATAAAGGGGTAAGCCCATATTCTTACGAGGATATGGTCGAATTATTAACGACATCTAATAATGCTTAGGTGTCGTTTTTTATAACAAAAAAGAAAGGAGTTAAAAATATGGACATTGGTTCAGGAACTGGTTATCCATCCGCAAATTTATCAAATTTTTCACCACATGTTTTCACTGTAGACGGTATCGAATGCAACTCAATGGAAGGTTTTCTACAATCTTTGAAATTTCAAGACCCTGAGATGCAAAAGCATGTTTGTACTTTAGTTGGAAAGAAAGCTAAATTCAAAGGCAAAAAGAAAAAATGGTGGAAAACCCAAACTCTTTACTGGCAAGGTGAAGAAATCCCAAGAGATTCTGAAAGATATCAAGAACTCTTGGATGAGGCTTTTAACGCCCTGGCTCAAAACACAAGTTTCCAAAAAGCCTTATTAGCAACACAAAATGCAACATTAACCCACAGTATTGGTAAGAAAAAAACTTCTGAAACAGTTCTAACTAGACAAGAATTTACATCTAGATTAACTCGTATCAGAAAAGAATTACAAGAAAAATTATAAAAATATAGGTTTCACGTGAAACCTATATTTTTTTCAGTGACTAAAGTCACCGATTGCATTTTTAGTATAAAGAAAGGAAACAAACCATGTCGAAAAACAAATCTAAAAAAAGATCTCTCCAAGAATATTTAGACAACGATAATATCAAAGGATTAGAAAATGCTCTAAAACTAGAACATACAATCGGCTTTCCTTATTCTAAATACAAATACGCTCGTTACGATTGGAATTCTGAAAAAGAATACAATGATTTTATTGCGATATGTGAAAAAAATAATTCAATCAGTGGTCAAATTCATAACAAATACAAAAGAACAACTTATTACATTACTATTATTTTATACAAAAACCAATATTTCACACAAATAGAATGGATTTTAGACCGTGATGATAATAAAAATATTTGGTACACCAATAATCCATTTACAAATTATCTATCTGCTTTAGAATTCACATATCAACAAGTATTTCACTAAATTGAAAGGAACTAACCCAATGCAAGACAAAAAAACAAGCTCACTTCAAAAACATTTAGCTGGTGGTGATATTTCAGCACTCGAAACAGCTTTGAAATTGAAACCAACAGTCGGATTCCCTTATTCTGATTATCAATACTATAGTTATGATTGGGATTCTGAAGAAGAATACGACAAATTTATATCAAATACTGAAAATAGTAGTTCAATCAGTGGTAAAATTCGCAACGAATTCAGAGATACTACCTATTATGTAACCATCGTATTATATAACAGAAAATATTTCGTTCAAGTAGAAAGCGATTGGGACCATGATGCTACTGATCGAACCTCATATCATACTGACTCGTTCCCTGATTACTTATCTTCTTTAAAATTTGCATATGACATCGTATTCTAGTTAAAATTATGAGGTAAACCAATGCAAGAAAAATACTTTTTTAACAATATCGGAAACTTAGTTGAACACATTTTGTTTCAATTTCAAGAAATCGGACCTTTAAAACTTCAAAAAGGTTTATATTTCTTGTTCGCATTTTACATCAACACCTATTCAGTTGAACCTCAAACAGACATCATTGAACGTGAAAACATTTTCCCAAAATATTTGTTTCAAGCTGACTTTGAAGCCTGGAACTATGGTCCAGTCATCCGTGATGTCTATCTAAAATTCAAAGAAAAACAATATATACCACGTCAATATCCGTTTTCTGAGAAAGATAAAGAAATTGAAATCTTTATCAAAGATGTCATGGGAATGATTGTAGAAAAATCTGATTTCGCATTAGTTGATAGGGTTCAGGAAGACATAGCTTGGCAAAAAGCATATCATAATAAGAATTCGAATATAATCAATATCAAAGATATTGAAGACGAATATTTGCAAAACTACTCAAATTAGTGTAAGATTGTTAGTAAACAATCGATTTATTCTATAAGAAAGGGAGTGATATTATGCCATCATTAACATTACAAGGCTCAAAAAATACAGCAACTGTGTTCACTCACAATATTGAAGAAACAGCCATTGGTCAAGTAATCGGAATGTTAAACGAACCAATTACTGAAAACACTACTGTTGCCATCATGCCTGACGTTCACGCAGGTGCTGGTTCAACAATTGGTACAACCATTCGATTACCTGAAGACAAAAAAGATTGGAAAGTCTGTCCAAACGTAGTTGGGGTTGATATTGGGTGCAGCATGCGTGCTATTCGCATCAAAGACGACAATCCTGACCTTGAAAAACTTGACCAAGTGGTCAATGAAAAAATGCCAGCTGGTCAAAACATACATGATAAAGTTGTCGTCAATCAAAAAGAAATGCGTAATTTATTAAAAGGTTTAACATTTCGTATTGACCAAAAACGACATGGTCACATCATGAAATCATGTGGTACGCTAGGTGGTGGAAACCACTACATTGAGCTTGGTAAGTCACCAGACGGTCAATTGTGGCTCACAGTCCACTCAGGTTCTCGTGCACTTGGTGTTGTTGTCGCAAAACACCATCAAAAGATTGCTGAAGCTAAAATGACACAATCTAGTGAAATTTCAGACGCTATTGTTAAGTATCTAACTGAAAATGGTCGTCAAAAAGAAATTGAAAAAGAATTAAAACAATTCAAAGTCACTCGACATGTACCTGATTATGTCAATATCAAAGATCGTGGGGTCATCAATAAAGAACTAGCTTACCTAAACGGTAAAGAATTAGAAGATTATCTAAATAACATCGATATCGCTCAAAAATATTCAACTATTTCTCGTCAAACAATGCTTTACCGAATCGCTGAAGCTATGGGTTGGGAAATCATTGACGAATTTGAGTCAATGCACAACTATATTGACATTGAAAACGGTATCGTCCGAAAAGGTGCTACTTCTGCACAAGATGGAGAACGTCTAATCATCCCACTCAATATGCGTGATGATTCAATCTTTGCCACAGGCAAAGGAAATCCTGAATGGAACTTCTCAGCCCCTCATGGAGCTGGACGTGTCCTTTCTAGAAGTAAAGCTAAAGCTCAATTATCTCTTGATGAGTATCGCAAAACAATGGATGGTATCTACACAACATCTATTTGTGCAGCTACATTAGATGAAGCTCCATTTGCTTACAAAGAATCTCAAGAAATTATTGACGCAATCACGGATACAGCTACTGTTGATATGATTGTAAAACCAATTTACAATTTCAAAGCGCATTAAGATTGTCCCAAGACAATCGGTTTTAGATTTGTTGTTCGTTGAGCACAATCTCCTGTATAATGATACCTAACACATAGTGTTAGGTATTTTTTTGTAACACTTGCTCACGAGCAATCGATTTAGAATTTGAATCAAAAAATTCCCGTGAGAAACGTCTAGAATAAGGCAACTAATGTAAAAAAACATTAGTTATTTTTTTATTTTTCAAAAATAAAATAAAAAGTGTTGACTTTCAATTTTAATTTTGATATAATTTAATCATAAATAAAAATCATAAATAAAAAGGAGAAATGATTATGAAAAAATCATTGAAATTATTCGCTACTTCTAAATGGTTTGACCTATTAGGTGTCGCCCTTGTAGTCGGTATCGCCATTGCTTCAGGTTATCTCAACTCACGTTTAGACAAATTCGTTGATTGGGGTCCTTGGACAGCTCTTGTTCCGTTTGGACTGATTTCAGTCACAAACGTTGGGATTTCCATGCTATCAACTCGTTTTACTGGAAAACTCAGTAAATGGGGTAACTATCTTGGAATTTTAAACACTGTTCTCTCAGGTGCTATTGATTACATCCTTGGTAATAAGGCTGCTATCATCACCTATCCAGTGACCTTCTTGATTTACACATTTGCAATCCAAAAATGGCAAAAATCACAAGAAGGTAAACCTAACCAACTCAGCAAAGCTCAAACTAAAATGGTCGCAACGATTGCCACAATCTTAGCTTTTGCATTTGCTTACGGTACAAACTACATCGGTTACGGTGGGAACATGAATACACTAGCTTATATCACTACTATTGCTTTTGCACTATCTCTTGTTGCCAATGTATTTAACGCATTGAAATTGACAACTCAATGGAGTTTCTGGTTAGTTTACAACATTGTTCAACTCGCTAAAGCAGGGATTCAAGGAAATTTTGCCAACGTTGGTAAATACATTTTCTACATTCTCAATTCTTTTGGTGCCCTATTTGTTTGGAACGATGAAGAAAGGAACTAAACTATGCAATTAAATCCGACACAAAACCTAGCTGTTGACCTATTGATTTTAAAATTCGATAGACATGACAATAAAGTCAAAATCTTCACACCAGTTCGTGAAAACTCTAAAAAGAAAGCTTTACCTGGGGTTCTTTTAAAACATAATGAGTCAATCTCAGACGCAGTTCAAAGAACTCTTGAAACTAAAACTGACTTATCAGATTTAAACTATCGACTTCAAGAATTACCTGCTCAGACTGATCCAAATCGTGACCCAAGGGGTCACGTGGTGTCTGTCCCAATTTTGGTCTTTCTAATGGAACCAATTTTGGTAGAAAAAGATTGGTCCAATTTTGAGCCAGATTTGGAACTAGATTTCGACCATACGAGTATGGTCAATATTGCGTTCAATATTTTGGCTCAGAATTGGGACAAACATCCTTTACCACTACTTCTTGCAGGTGAAAATATCACATTAGAAGAAACAAGAGACTTATTAGCTCATTTCCAACCTTACTACGCTAAAACATTACCGTCTAACCTACGTCAAATGACATTTGTTCAAAATTTTCTAAAAGAAACAGACTCATATATGACGTCAAATAAAAAAGGTCGCCCACCTAGAGCCTACAAAGTTTTAGATGATAAAATTAAACCGCTTTATCAATAAAGGAGTATCAAAATATGATTTATTTAAACGGAAAAAAAGTTGAATTCATCGAATTTCCAAATAAAGAACGTCGATTAGATTTACCTAATGAAATATTAAATAAAGTTCCTGAAAATTCACCATTTCGGGCATTTCACATCACAAACAAAGCTAATACAGTCTATTGGAAATATGAAAATGATGCATCAATATTTGAACTACTATTGTTAGATGACGCTATCCATTCATACAAACAAGTTTACAACGTGTATATTGGTTATATGCCCTATTCTCGCATGGATAGAATTCAAGAAAAGGGTACAGCTTTTTCTCTTAAAATTCTAACTGATCTCATCAAAAACAATCTAAAAGCATTAAATCTGTTATTTATTCTAGACCCACATTCAAAAGAAACATTAAAACAATTTCCAAAAGAATATCAAAATAAATATACTCGATATTATAATAATGCTCATGAGTTCAAACATAAAAATTATTTGGATGAATCTTCAAACAAATACGAATTTGCCAAAGATGTCATTGATTATACAAAACTAAACACTAAAGATGCTTGGTTTGTATTCCCAGACAAAGGCGCTGCTAAACGCTACAATGCTGATGATTATCCAAATGTTATCATTTGTGAAAAAGTCCGTGATTTTGCAACTGGTAAAATTCAACAAATCAAAGCGCATATTGAAAAACAAACAACCACACCAAAACAAGACGCACCAATTATCATCATTGATGATTTATGCTCATATGGTGGAACATTTGTTGGCGCAATCAAAGCTATTGAATCTGATTTAAATATCAAATCACAAAATAATTGGCTCATTGTCACTCATGCTGAAGAAGCAATGATGGAAGCCAATATTCCAAATACTTTCAATAAAGTATTCTCAACAGATTCTATCGCAACACCACCCAAAGCCATTTCCATGTCTAACCAAGAATTTGATGAAAACCATCAATTCTATGTAAGACCTGTATTAGATATTATTAAGGATCTTAACAAATGATTTACCTTCAAGCATTTTTAATATTCATCATATTTATCACAAATGTGAATATTGCATATTTTGGTATGATGAAATAAATCAACATGGCATTTACATTTAATGTCAATCCTACGAATCTTAATGGTTCTAATAGGACCAATATACATATCAACGTTATTAAACAATCTACAAAAATAATTATAAGAAAGTGAGAAAATCATATGACAACAACACCTATCTACCTTAGTACAGACTTTTACAAGCTCTCTCATAGAGAGCAATACCCAGAAGGTACAACAAAGGTTTATTCAACATTGACACCACGCTCAAACAAGTATGCCCCATGGTCAAACGAAATTGTATTCTTCGGATTGCAATACTTTATCAAAGAATACCTCATTGACCGTTTTAATAACGAATTCTTCAATCAACCGCTTGAAGACATTATTTCAACTTACGAAAACTTTGTCAAACAAACACTTGGTAAAGAAGAAGTTTATACAGAACACCTTGTCCAACTTCACAACCTTGGTTTTCTACCAATCAAAATTGAAGCGCTTCCTGAAGGGACGCTCGCCCCAATGCGTTGCCCTGTAATGACAATTGAAAATACAGCTCCAGAATTTTTCTGGTTGACCAACTTCCTTGAAACTATTTTGTCTACAACCATCTGGCAACCAATCACTAGCGCTACACTCGCTTATCAATACCGTAAAGTTTTGAATGACTATGCCATCAAAACGACAGGTTCAACAACGGGTGTCGAATTCCAAGGTCATGACTTCTCACTTCGTGGAATGTCTTCAGAACAATCAGGAATGGCTTCTGGAATGGGTCACTTAACATCATTCCAAGGAACAGATACAATTCCTGCCATCTTTGGTGTGAACAAATATTACCACGCACCACTTGATTTTACAACTGGTGCTTCTATCTCAGCTACAGAACACAGCGTTATGTGTTCTTATGGGCAAGCTGATGAACTAGAATTGTTTAAACACCTTCTTGTTGATGTTTATCCAACAGGTTTGTTCTCAGTTGTATCAGATACGTGGGATTTCTGGAAAGTAGTGACAGAATATCTCCCAGCTTTAAAAGACATTATCATGGCTCGTGACGGAAAACTTGTTGTCCGACCTGATAGTGGTGACCCAGTTGATATCGTAACTGGTACTAAAGTTGATGGTACAACACCAGAGGAAAAAGGTCTCATTGAATGTCTATGGGACACCTTCGGTGGTACAGTCAATGAACAAGGTTATAAAGTTCTTGACACACACATCGGAGCCATTTATGGCGACTCTATCAACCTTGAACGTGCCACTGCCATTTCTAAGCGTCTGGAAGCTAAAGGATTTGCCACTACAAATATCGTATTCGGTATCGGTTCATTCTCATATCAATACCACACTCGTGACACTTTTGGTTTCGCTGTGAAAGCTACTGCTGCTACGGTCAACGGTGAAGAACGTATGTTGTTCAAAGACCCTAAAACTGATGACGGAACAAAACGTTCACAAAGAGGTCGTGTTATTGTCGTTCGTAAATCAGATCTATTAGCAGAATATCCAGATTTTAACTTCTCAACATTAACAGGTGACCAATCACAAAATGAATTAATCTGGCAAGACGGATTAACTGAAGTTGAAGCTAACGTATTTGATTTAAACGCATTACAAATCGTATTTCTAAATGGTGAACTAGTAGTTGATGACTCACTTGCTACAATCCGTGAACGTTTGCAACAAAAATAAGTTCAATTTTTGAACTTATTTTTTTATTTTAGAAAGGAAAAAGAAAATCATGACACAAAACGTACAAATTATTTTTATCAAAGATAATCCTGAACACAAAAAACCACCATTCAAAGTTATTCAAGAAATCACAGATGGCAACCAATATATTGAATCAGTTAGTTTCAAAACAGAAATTGTACCAACTGTGGATTTTCCATTCATATCTTTATTTACAGAATTTGAAGAAGCGAAAGTTCCAACTATTCGCCCAAAACATGCAAAGCATATCAAATATAGTCTTTCAGATAATCAACTATTTCATTTTATTGGTGCCCTAAAATCAGGTGTTTATCATCAAGCTCATAAATGGAAAAATGAACCAACATCTGAAACATTCAGTCATTGGTTCATCCGCTATTCTAACAAAGAAGACATCCCACAATTCATTTTCGAGTTTTTGAAAGAAAATAATCTAACATATTCATTTATTGACGAACACTAAAAAGGAAAATAATAACAACAAACTGCCAACCAACAGTTGGCGGTTTATTTTTTAGTAATAAGAAGGGAACAATCACATGGAAACTCTATATAAGCAAATAAATGAGTCAAAAGAAATCCAAAAAGAAACTAAAAAAATTGAAAAATTGATTTCAAAATATTTGAATCAAAAAAACGTCAAAAAGACTATTCTAAACGGATTAAAAAGAAAATAAATATATTACATACGAAGTTGATCATAAAAACAATAGAATTAAAAACCTGATTTCGTAGAATGTTATTTAACAAAGTGTAATTACAAATACAAATTTATAATTAAACAAAATGATAAAATCATCACTTATTTAGTAATAACACCTGCATTATTTAATTCACATATAAATGTCAACTTAAATCCATATACTAAAAAAAGACATCAAACTAATTTCATCTAAAAAAATCATGGAATATCTACAAAAATACAATCGGCATTATTAATTGGTTTAATTGAAAAAGGAGTTTAAAAATCATGCAACAATTAACTACAAAAGAAATAAAAAAATTTATAAAAAAATTATATTTTTCGAACAAATTGCTGACAAATTTAAAGATTTTTGGTACAATTGACATTGAGTATTTGAAAATCGTAACCGATCTTAAATACGAAATCTCAGATGTCACTAATTTGATTTACCCTACTATCGAATTTCGAAAATCATTTGAAAAACTTAAAACATTATCAACAATTGAACTAAACGATAAACCAAATAATTTATTTGATGACTATGAAATCAAAACCATTCAAATTCCGACATGTTATATTTTAGGAAAAAAAGACAACCTTTTAACTCCTTATCAAAAAAATAATAAATCTGCTGAAGAAATCACAGATTATTTAAACGATTTAAATCCCCTCTCATTTCACATTAAATTCAATAAAGAAGATTTCACAGTTATTACAAATGGTCAAAAAAATGAGTTTGATTTTGTTACTTTTATAGATGATAAATTCATTAAAATGACATATGTACTACCAATAAATCACGAATCAAATAAATCACTCGATTTATACCAACATTATCGTAATACTAAACAACAAATCAGAGATATTGTTGAAAAAATCAAACCAATTGATAACGAAAAATTATATGAATTGGTTATCAATCATTACAAAAACGTCTAAAGAAAGGAACGAACTATGCCTTTATCAAAATCATACAACTATATCATCACGATTGAAGGTAATGTTTATAATTCATATGGTTTAGATTGGGATGGACATGTAATTGACCCCCATAAAGTTGTTAAAATCAATAAATATAGCAAAAATTTTAAATATAATTTAGCTTTAGTTACAATTTTACAAGATTTTTATGCAAAACAAACTGAAGAACGTAAAATCGATTTTTATGTTTTTGAAAACAAAGTTAATAAATATCTTGACAAAAACTTCGATTTTGAAAAATTAAATTTAAATGTCCATTTGGTTGAGGAAATCAAAAAAAGACTTTATTATTCATTAGGAAGTCTGTTACCAAACACCATTCCATACAAACTCACATCAATATTAATTGCAAACGAAAATGGTGTCCAAGAACTAATCGGAGTCACACAAAAAGAATTACATGACGCTATCATTGAAATCTCTAATTATTTATAATAGTTTTATAGCGAAAGGAAAACAAATGCAATTTATCAAAAAATACATCTTCAACATCATGAGATTCTTATCCATTTGGTTGACAATCTATAGTATTTATAATTTATATAACAACATTGGTGACCAAAAAGCAAACACAGCCATATTTCTTATTAGTTTATCACTAACATTCACAATCATAATGGCTGAAATTTGGTACAAACCAAGAAACCAGAAAGGAAATAAAACATGCTATTTACAGTAACCATCAAAAACAAACTAACAAACACCGAACACAAATTTGACGAATGGTTTGGTATCGAAGAATGTTTTGACAGATCAAAAGAAACTTTTGACCTAATTGTCAAAGCATTAGAAGTCGAAGACCCAGACTTGTATGAATCAGTTGACGAATTACTTGAATACTTCGACATCGACTTAGAACAATATCTTGAAGTTATTGAATTAAAAGATTTTTGTATCGAAGTTGATAGTTCTAAAGCAACTTATGCTGAAATTTGTGAACTATATGAACTTGATGTCGAAATTGAAAAAATCAAGCTTACAAAGAATATCAAGGTTATATGAATGTAGGCGATATTCTCTACGTCAATTGGGACGATGTTTATCTTTATAAAGATGTTGACACCAATACAGAATTAGGTTACTACATGGTAGATGACGTCTTAGGTGGTGTATCCGAATTAACAAAAGAAGAACTAGAACTATATTTCGACTATGAAGCATACGGACGTGATTACGCTATCAACGGTGGTTCTTTCACATCTGAAGGTTTCATTGAAGTTCGATAACAAGAGGTACAAACAATGGCAACAAACGCTTTCATCGGATTTAGAGAAAATAACTCTATCACCTACATTTACAATCATTCAGACGGATACCTAGAATATCTAGGAAAAATGCTGATTGAACATTACAATTCTGAAAAACAAGCAAAAGCTTTAGTTAGTCTAGGCGATGTATCTGTTGTAAAAGAAAAACTCGCACCAGAAGAAGGAACCATTCACACTTTTGACAACCGTCAAGAAGGTGTTTCAGTATTCTATAGTCGAGACAGAGGTGAAAATTGGGACGATATTAAGCCTATTCGTATCAACAATACAGTATTTGAAAATCCTGATTACACCATCGTTTATATCTATGTGTACGACGTTGAAGAACAAACTTGGTTATTCACTCGGAATGGAAAAGATTTTGAAAGTCTAGAAGAAATTGTAAATCGATTCAATCTCTAAATGACATTGAAAATAATGATTGTTCTAAAAGGCTCAGAAAAGCCCTCTAACACATTCTAACATCGAACCATAGATTTATACCAAATTATTCCCAAAAACGAATCTGAGCCAATCTGAGACCTCTCAGAGCTATCACAGAAGAAAGGACATCCAATGCAAACTATTTTATCTGAAAAACAAATTGAACTACTTCAATTAAACCACATTGATTTCCAACAATTTGTCGAAACATCTAAAAAACAGTATCCATTTGTCAAACGAAGTCTCAAACATTATAGTATGCACCCAAAAATTGCCTGGGACGCAGACAAATCTATCTTAACATCAGCTTGGTTAAATCTTCAGCAATCACAACATCACGAATTAGCAAATCAAATCACACATGCTTTAAATTTCGAATACTATATGAAAGAAGATGAAAATTGGATGGCTATCGAAACACAAGCTATTGAAGACACAAAAAAATTCTACCAAAACTTGGCAGAATTAAATGATTTTCGATTCTTAGCATGGTTTTTCTGCCACACAGATAGTATCCTAAAAATTTACAAACGTGACGCCAAAAAGTATATTGACCTCACCTTCCATAGTTTTGAACTAAATACACCTAATTTCAAACTAAAAGGAAATCAAAGATTTGTACTCGATTGGTTGCTTGAACGCATTCAAATTATTATCCAAAATGGTTACAATCCAGAAGACGTCAAAAAATTCTTCTTAGTGTGGGCAGAAGTTCATCGCATGTTTTGGTGGTAAGAAAGGAAAAATTATGTCTAAAAAAGAACAATTCGAAAAAATCTCCCAATGTCAAAATCATTTAGCATTGGGTTTACAAAAATTTGAACAAACAGATGATAGCAAAGTTATTATTGCTTCACATTTTGAAACAGAAGACGATTTAGCTTTGATGCTCATCAAATTATTCAGTAAAGAACCACAAATGATGGCAGCTTTTAAAAAAGCTTACGATTTTATATATCGTTTGAATAAATAGAAAGTACGTTAAAGATGTCATTATTAAACACTAAAGTAACAGAAAATGAAACCTTACAAGAACTTTTAGACAAATCTGGAACCCACTACGCAATCGTCGGAAAACCTGACGAACTATCCAAATTTTTAGAATCTTTAGGTATTCCAATCCCAAATTTAACTACTGATAAAACAAAAAATGAAATCAGATTTATTCAATTTTTGACAGAACGATATGGGACTAAAGGTCCATTTCTTGAAAAATATCCATGGGGACCAAACGACTGTCTCGAAGACGCTGAAATCGAAGAAATAAAAGCTAGTATGTTCCAAAATGGAACAACCTTCCGACAAGAATTAGAAGACTATCTGGAAGAAATGTACCATATGGATGAACTCATTCCTCTTGATTGGAATGGTGATTACGAAGTATTGACTGATTTTTATGATAGTCACGATGTTGAAGAAGATGACGATTTCTACATTGATTTGTTCTGGGAATATGCAAATTACGACTATGACCTTGAAACTTTGCTACGTCAATCAAATCACGCATCACTCTATTATATAGATTAAAAATAAAAAAGATTATGAATCGAGTTGGGAATATTATTTCGGTCATATCGAATAAACCTTAGAAAGGAATCAAAAATGTCCATTTCAAATATTAAAAAGAAAGTACAACTAGCTACTTTACCTTACTCTGAAATTAAAGAAAACACCAAAATCTATATTATCAACGGTAACTGGTCTGCTTATGTAATCAAAGATTTTATAACAAAAAAAAGATTCTTGTACATACCTTTACCTCATGATAGATATCGTATCCAAAAAATTGAAAAAGAAATAACATACGATGACCTTTTTCCATCTGAAAATTACGAAATCAAAATTGAAGAAATGAATTCATCAAAATATAAACCCCTTGTTAAAATTCCTTTTGATTCAACCGCATATGCTACTGATAAACAATATTTACGAAATCATCAATGATTGCAATGGATATTCACTTATCACAATGTATGACAATCTTGATGATTTAGATGAAATCGAAATCAAACTAAAAAATTTAGTCACGGAAGAAATCATTACAAAACGTCTAAAAGACGTCCATATTGATGAAAAAGATGTTGAATTTAATTATGATTTGATTCGTCTAAAAAATTCCGAAGATTTAGCAGTAAAAACATATTTAAAAGCAGCTTATCTTTATTCTGAAGAATTCAAAAGAAAAATTGATAAAGCTCAAATTTTGGTTAAAAATTAAAAGGAGAATTTTTACATGTCAACTAGATACAACATTTACCTCAAAAATACCGAAACTGGTGAAGAACATTACCACCAAATTTTTGGAAACAACGAATATTACGATACATTCACCGAATATCTAAAATCAATTGGTGCAAATACAGACAACGAATGGATTAAAAAAACTAAAGTTCCTGACTTGCTAGGACTTGTCAAAGCCATTGACGAAACTGTTTGGTTTGATATTATCTTCAATGGACCAATTACAAAACAAAAAAATTCAAATTGGTATGATGAAATTGATATGCATTCGCCATATCTTGATTTTAGCTCAAATCTAATCAAATGTGACAAAGAAATTGGTGAACCAGTTGTAATCTCACCAATTTATCAAGTTGCTAAAACACTTGCTAGTAACGCATACTTCTTCGCTTCATACGACCTTGTCAATTGGTTAGACCAAAAGCAAGCGATTGAAGACCAAAAGATCAAATTCACAAAACACTCTTATATGCGACAAAACACTTTCCATGAGAAAGGTGACGCTATTATCATTGGTGATTTGAAACCTGAATTTGAACTATACATTTCTTATAGTTAATAGTGACCGAGCAAAGCTCAGTTTTTGTTTTTCTTTCGAAAAACGATGTTATTTATGTAATAAAAAGTCAGCATTATATAAAAGAGATATGGATGTGTCACTTGTGACCGTGCACCTCAAAAATGACGAATGTTGATTGACATGGTACCAGTCCTACTGGAGTAAATCTGGAGTCCAAGTGGATTACTCAACAGATCCATGTCATTACATTTTATTTAAAAATCAATAATTAATTTACAGAAGCTCTGACAGACATAGCCATGCGACACGGAAGTATCTTGAGAATTACGGGTTAATCACCGTAAAATTCAAGCTCTGCGAGGGTAGGTCCGATGTCTGATCATCTCAGAAACTACAGGTTCGAGTCCTGATTTTGAGACTGATTACCTCAAAATTATGTCATGGGGACGGTTTCTGTAAGTTAATTATTTTTTTACATAAAAGTTTCTAAGAATACCCTTCACTTTAGTAAAGTGATGAATTAGACGTAGTTTGATTTACATTGTTTGTGATTGTTTTGCTTCTACACTATTTTTCATTTGGTCTTTAATATATTGTTCAACGACATCTTTACTCACGTTACCAATTGTACTCATGAAGAATGTATTAGACCATAGGTGACCTTTCCATAACTTTTTACGGTCATTAGGAAACGCTTTGAACCATTCACGAGCACTCGAACCTTTGAACGATTTTACAATATCAGATGCTGCAAACTTTGGTGGAAATGTGATCAATAATTCAGAAATTGAACAAGAAGTTTTAAAACAGATGAATGATCAATATCCGTCAAACAACTTCACACTAGAATCCATCGAACTTTGTGGTGACAAATATTATGATACCGATAAAGGTATCTTATTCACAGGTGAAGCCGTTGCTAAAATCACACAAATAGTCCCTTACGGTCAAGAACCCCAAGGTGATTGGTTTACAATTAGTAATAACGATTGAGGTAATACAATGCAAGAAAAACAATCAAAACATCCATTACTAAAATGGATTTTATGGAAATATGTCAAAATACTAGTAATACCACTATTTCCAATTATATTATTAAATGTTAATACATTAATGTCTGTAATCCAAAACTTCAACGAAATACTTGACCCAATTTTAGCTCAACCAACAACTGATAATGTAACGGTAAATCATACCCCTTTAAACACCATAGTTGATACCATGAATCAATATATTCCAATAATTAGTCTCGGTTTATTTGTTTTAACCTTTATGTACGCTATGTCATTCACAATGACATTACTTTATCAAAGACTTAAACCAGACAGCCGTTACTTTGATATTGAATTATACAAACAAATGTTGATAAAATGACTCCAGTAATGTTCTTTATATTACTAACTTTATCAATTATGACCTCAAAAATGTAATCAAATCTCAGCTATGCTGAGATTTTTTATATAAACATAAAGCGCTTGCGCAAACGATTTTAATTTTGTATCAAAATTAAAATCAATTCATCAGAAAGGAAATCGAAATGCCATTTGTAATACCATCATTCAAACTTTATGTATATTCCCCAAATTTAAATTATGATATCAAAATGTCAAATGAACAAAAAGATTACAAAAATTTTAACAATTGATGAATTTCAAAAAAACTATAATTGTGATTTAATTATAGACGAAATTTTTAGAAAATATCTTTCTTACAAAAGATAATCAAACCATTAAAAACAAAAAAAGCGGTACAAAATTATTATGTTCAGTATTGAATATGAATCGTACAACCTTTTTCACAAAGAAGGGCTTACGGTTGGTCATTAAGTGAAATAATAAATGAAAAAAATTATTAAAAAAATCAAAAAAAGAAAAATAATAATAATTCAAATGATACTAACTTTAAATTAACTAAAGAAATATCAAATCAATTAAAAGCCTTAAATATCCATCCAACCTTATATAGATACAGAATTAAAAAAGGTATGTCTCATGAAGATGCTTTAAAAAAACCAAGAAAAAGAAAAATAACAACAATAGATCATTTAGGTAATCATTATAATTCTTTAAAAGAGATGTGCCAATATTATAATATAAATCCATCAGTATTTAATAAAAGATTAAATAGAAAATGGACAATTGAAAAAGCACTAACGACACCTACAACCAAAAAAAATGGTAAACCTAAAACAGTAACTGACCATAAAGGCAATCATTATAATTCAATCAACGATATGGCAAAAGCCTACAATATTAACCCTAAAACACTATATGCACGCCTACAATCAAGATGTCCAATAGAAAAAGCCCTCACATTAAAATAATGTCTTCGTAATTTAAACAAACATCAAGCGCGTGGGGCTTCGCCCCACAAGCGCTTTTTTTCGGTTTGCGCACGCGCAAACGATTTGAATTTTGTATTAAAAATTAGAGGTGAACATCATGTCAAAACAAAAATTCTACGCAATCAAAAACACACAACAAGTAGTTACATCTTGGGACGAATGCAAAGCAATTGTCAACGGTCTATCTGGTGCCAAATACAAAAGCTTTAAAACTGAGTCAGAAGCTGTTGCTTACATTCTAGACCAAATTGAAGAAAAAACAGTTGAACCCAAAGCTGCTGAAATCGAAGTTGTCGATTACCTTGCTGAAAACGGCATTTCAGGAACCATCACTGTATCTGAAACAGTTGATCCATTTGAACTTCCACTTGTAGGAACGGTATTTGCTGTTGACGGTTCATTCAATCCTGAAACAAACGTTTACGGAGCAGGAATTGTTCAATACGATAAAGATTTGAACATTGCTCTAAAACGTCGTGCAAGCGGTGAAAAACCTGAATTTGCAAAATCTCGCAACATTGCTGGTGAAACAGTTGCTCTCGCTACTGCTATTCACCTAGCCACTCAACAAAACTTGTCAGAAATTACCGTCATTTGCGACTACGAAGGTGACTTCCGTTGGTTGGCACCAAAATCTGTTGTCGTAAATGAAATCGCTTGTTGGGGTAACAAAAAGTCAACACCGATTGCAGAATACCACGCTAAAGCAATGGACTACGCTAAACAAAATGGTATTGACAAAATCCACTTCGTTTGGGTTCGTGGTCACCAAGGCATCGAATCAAATGAAGAAGTTGACAAATTAGCTAAACAAGCTTGTGGACTTCTTCCAATTGAAGACTAAAATCTCAGCTATGCTGAGATTTTTTTCAGAAAGGGAACACAAAATGTCAAAACCTAGACAACCAAGACTAAAACAACATATCAATCCTAAAACAAAGAAACGTTTGTTTCGTGAAATGTTAGGTATTCTGATTGAAAAAGAAGTTGATGATAACCTACATTTTGAAATGGTCATTTATCGTATTCGTGAATGTGCAAGTGGAATCATGTTTCAATTTTCAGACGGTGTCACAAATATCATGGAACTTCAAGAACATGACGCAGTGTGGAAAACTGACGGTAAGAGAACTAAATTCATGGATAGTTATCCTGGACTCAAAAAACGATTAAAAAAACTTGCCATGCGAATTTATTATGAGTAACATCAAGCGCGTGGGGCTCCGCCCCACAAGCGCTCGTTTCTGGTTGCGCTTGCGCAACCGATTTCAATTTTGTAAAAATAAATATTAGAGGTATAATTATCATGAGACTTATTCAAACATACAAAGCTATCATCAATCACAACCTTTGTTTCCCAAAACGAAAAGACTCAGCAAAAATCGAACAAGGGAATATGAAACGCATCAAGTTGTTTATTTTTCCTCTTCTTGACCAACTCGAAGTTGGTAAAGAAATTCCTGAACAATTAAAAACACTAATGTACAAAAACGGTGAATACATTAACCTAAGTTACACTTATCTTGGCGATACTTACCATTTGTATATTGTAACAGAAAATGGAAAATTCAAATATGCTTCTCAAAGAGGGACTGATGAAGATCAATCTCACGAAGATGCTTTTGGATATTGCGACTTTATGGCAATTTTAGACTAATTTAAAATCTCAGCAAAGCTGAGATTTTTTTTATTAACTTTGTTAATCGATTTTAGAATCGTAACAAAAATATTAAAAAAAAGGAGAAAAAAATCATGCTACATCGTCAATGCTTAATTCAACCAGGACTTACACTACCATTTATTTTGGTTGTCCATGCTGAATCAGAAGAAAAAATCAAAGAAACTGTTGAACAAACTTTTGGTGAAAAATCGCTACTTCATAGTAAACCATTTAAAATTTAAAAAAGGAAACATACATATGAAAACAAACACTAACATTCACGAAATTTACAATTATCTCAAAAAAATCATCAATATTTAAAAGAATTTGATTTCAAAAATTAATGAATACAAAAAAATTTAGAAATTACAGATAAAAAGAACACTAGACCCATATTATAAATACTCTTATAGAGACTATTCATTATCCATCAGCACTGAAAAAAAATATTATTTAAATTTTATATCACAAATGGGATATAGAGACCAATTCGACTCAGATGATGCAAATAAATTGAACTCAAAAGATATCGAATTTCGAATCTACAAAAACATGATTTATCTAACTTTTGATGTCCAAGACAAAACAAATCTTGAACAGCTAGTAGAATACATCAAATTTATGGCTGATTATCTATTGGATTTTGATTAAAATGAAAGAAATATCAGCAGGTATCATAGCTTATTACTTTAACAAAAACTCTAAGCAATTCAAATTTTTAGTAGCCCATCCAGGTGGACCATACTTCAAAAATATTAAAAATTATGGATTCCCTAAAGGACATCAAGAAAAAAATGAATCTTTAAAAGAAACAGCTATTCGTGAATTCAAAGAAGAAACTGGATTAGACGTCGATTATTTGAGATTGAAAATCTGTATCGAAAATATTACAAAAAAGAAAAATATCTACTACTTTCTTTATCCAATGGATGAGATTTGGGACACATCAAAGATGTATTCTAATCAATTTTACATTGAAAAATTTCAACAATCATTTCCAGAAATTGATGATTACAAATATGTTGCTCTTGAAGATTTAGAGAACATACTCTTCCAGCAAGATAAGAATTTATTCAAAAAAATAGCTCAATCATTTGAAAAATACATTTGAAAGGAATAAAAATCATGCCAAAATTAAACTGGAATCAAGTTGCAGACGAAATGAAAGCAATGGAAAAAAAAGATTCAACCAAACTTAATCCAAACATGCCAATTGTCATTCGACTAGACATGCGTTCAGGCGGTTCATTCGTCAAAGGTTTAAAAAAACCTTTTGATAAAACGTTCACATCCGCAATGACGCAAACAGCTAAAGCTCTAGCTGAACAAGTTCAAGGAACTCAATTAGCTTATGTTGGTTCAGACGAAATCACATTACTACTCTTCAACAACAGTGAAAAAGAACATTTCACACCATTCTTTGAAGGTAAACTCCAAAAAATGGTATCATTAACAGCAGCTATTGCTACAGCTGAGTTCAATAAAGCTTGGTACGAAGAATCTAACAAGTTTCTCGACCATCTATATAAACCAACATCAGATGATTATGAATACAAACGAACTTTGGACGAAAAACTCTTTAAAGCTCGCTTTGATTCAAGAGCCTTCAATATTTATTTTGACCCTGATCTTACAATGCCAGGTGACATTTATGACGCTCTCACATCCATTTGGTGGCGTGTGAATGATGTTACAAGAAATTCGATACAAATGTACGCTCGAAGCCATTTTTCACACAAACAACTTGAAAATGTCAAAACAAAAGATATGTTGAAAATGTTGCAAGATATTGGAAAAGATTGGCATCGTAATGTATCCACAACAAACAAATACGGTAACATCATCATTCGTGAAGCGTATCACGGTTTTGGTTACAATCCAAAAACAAAAGAAAATGTACCAACCATTCGACATCTTTGGTTCGAATCAAATGAAGAAGAAATGGAAGAATTTCAAAAAGCTTCATATACAAGAGAAATTACTACATCACAAATCTTCAAAAGATTGACAGGAAAAGATGTTCGCAAATATTGAAAGGAGCTTCAAATGGGAACATTAGCTGAAGACAAAGCAAAAGCTTTAAAAAATGCAAGACTTGAACGAAAACAAAACCATGTGGTTACCAAAAAAGACAAACCAAAAGAGATTCCAATCGAAACAGTTATCGATATGTCTTGCTTGTGAGGTGAATCTCAGCTTTGCTGAGATTTTTTTTGTTAATTTAAGCGCGTGGAGCTACGCCCCACAAGCGCTCTTTTTCTGTTTCACTTTCAGTGAAACGAATTAAATTTTGTAAAAATAAGATTTTTAAAAATAGAGGTACTAACCATGAAACAATATGAAATCATCACACTAACAAACGGACTTCCAACAGTTTACGCTGAAAACAAACATCAAGCCTGGGAAATGGCATCAGAAATCTTCAATGATATTATGGATGTCAAATTTGTAAAAAATGTTTAATCTCATGTACTCATGAGATTTTTTTGGAAAGAAAGGAATTAAAGCCATGCTACTACGAGACTTTGTAAAAAAATCACAAATTGAAACAAACGATGACCAAATCATTCTCCTAGAAGACTTCTTCGGAATCAATCTATCCATCAACCATCCACTAGAATTAGTTTCAGAAATTGAAACATTCCTAATGGCAGCATAAAAAAGGGTATTAACTATGTCAAACTACACTTCAGCAGAAATCACTATCGCAACAAAAGAACTAGTTGATAACACATTCATCCTAGACTGGTTCAAAACCTTACCAAAAAACAAAACTTCAGCTATTGAGTCCATTCAACTATCTAATGATAAAACACACATTGATATATACTACTATCCAGCTTACAGTTTTGACATCGATGAAATGTTAGCTAGAATGTCTAAAGAATTTCCAAACACTTTCGTCACAATTGGTCATATGTATTCCAACATAGACCCTTTCACAAAAGAATACCTCGTTGTTTTCAAAGATGGAGAAATCATCGTTGACGAAGTTTACCCACATGCTGTTCTCGACGAAAATGAACCTTTTGATGAATACGGTATCTTCAATTACGACGAACAAAAATCTGAAATTGCCATTCAAAAATTGAATCAAGCTAAAACTAAATGGTTCACAACTTTTGATAGCTTAAATGATAAGAATTCTAACGAAACAAGCGCTCTTGAAATCATTTGGTACCCAAACGGTGAACCCGAAGTTCAAAAAAAATCGTCTGAAACAAGAATTGTTTCAACTAAAAAATCTGAATTTGACAACAAATTCATCAACGGAAAACAAATAGACATTTTAGATGACTGGTTACCATTTTAATTTGAAACATAAAAAAATCAAAAAAAGTCTCAACCAAACGGTTGAGACTTTTTTTTAAGATATGTTGAAAAAAAGTTTATTTTTCCTTTAATTTTTGTACTATCTTTCGAATCAATAGATTTCAAAAATTGCTTGCAACTTCTCAGATGGCTTGTGATTAAGAATTTTTTTAATGCATATTCATTTGTCAATTTTTATATCACGTATTAAACTGATAATAGGCATTTATTCAATCTCCCATTTTATTTTTTGTCTAAAATATCAGATAAATCTTCTACAGTTGTTATCAAATCATACAAACATGATTCATCATCAATATCATTCACTTCATAAATAATGTGGATACATGGACCAATATAAGAACCATCAGGTTGACAACCTGCTACAATAGTAAATTCTTTTATACCAGAATGTTTATTAACAAGAAATTCACCCATAAACAAACAACATGTTATTTCCAATTGTTCACGTTTATTGAAAATTTCTTGAGTCATATCAAATTTATCAAAAATCATATGACTCAACTTGAATCACAACATGAACTAAATTTTTATTATATTTTAAATCCAAATCCATTGATTTTAAAATATTTACAAAAATAGCAGACCTTATCTTATCATACTTCTTAGCAGTTCTTGTAATGTGTTTATGCAAATTAATCAAATGGTTTTGATCATTTATAACTGACGCATCAAAATCTATGTTTATATTCATATAAAACTCCAATCTTAAATTAATCATTTTATTATACCACAATAATCAAAAATTGTAAATGTTATCAACATAAGCGCGTGGGGCTTCGCCCCACAAGCGCTTCTTTTCTGGTTGCGCTTACGCAACCGATTTTAAATCTGTAAAAATTAAATATTAGAGGTAAATCATCATGTCAATTAAATTAAAAGATATCATTCACATGCAAAAAATGCAATCATTAGTAATCACACCATCTGGAAAAGAATATCGATTCTATACTGACCACACATACCCTCAAGGTTCAGTAATAACAGAAATGACAGCAGAAAAAGCACAAGTTTTAGAAGCTGAAATAATCAAAATGGAAACACATGACACTTTCGGTTTTGGAGCTGTATTCTACATCACAGAACCTGAAACAGAACCAAAATCATTCACAATTGAAGAATCAACTAAAATATCATCAGAAATTATTTATATTTATCAAGAAAAATTTGCTTATGCATTAAAACCGTCTGAAAAAATGAAAAAATCTGTTAAAGAAGACTTCGATATCTATACAGTTGAAGTTTTACCAAAATCAATGTATACCATGGAGGTAAGCCATTTAAGCGTTGACCCAATAACTGGTATGATTGAAGCTTATTTAGATTAACAGATTATCTCAGCAAAGCTGAGATTTTTTTGAAACGAAAGGATTAAAAATCATGCAATTAACAGAACAGATTACATACAAACAAATTATGACCATCATTAAAGGGGATTTTCGTGACGGAGATGATGTAGAACGTACATATCACTATTCAAACGAACAATTCGATTTCATCACAAATTTATTAATTATTATACAAGACCTATACAATCACAAAAATGATTTGAACTCAGAAAATCTAGATATTCGAGAAGATATTGATAGTTTTATCATCAACTACTTCGAAAAATATACAAACACCGACATCCAAGATATTCACGAATATGCAGATTCATGGATTACAGACGAACTATACGATTGTATCCCTCATCTATATCTCGAAGGTTGGTCTTATCCAGCAGAACTTCTATCTATTCAAATCATTAAAAACGGTAAACTGTATAAATTGGAAAAAGAACAATCACAAGAAACAATCAATCAAGCTCAACAAACAGTAATCAATTGGTTGAAACAGTGTGCTACAAAACAATAATAAAATGTAAAAGAGGTTAGAAATTATGTCAAAAAATACAGTAAAACAAATGATTCATCAACTCGGTCAAGATAATTGGTTCGAAATCTACACAGAAAACAGTCTTGATCTAATTGTTAATGGTCGTGATAGCTATTTTGATTTCGATGATTATTACGACAGAAAAGTTCAAAAAGTTATCATTGAATTTCCAAATGATGAAGAACGTCAAATCATTAAACTATATATCAAATAATCAGTCTCAGCTTTGCTGAGATTTTTTTATATCAACATTAAGCGCGTGGGGCAAAGCCCCACAAGCGCTCTTTCTGTTTGCGCAAGCGCAAACGAATTTATTTTTGTAAAAATAAAAATAAAGAGGTAATCAATCATGCGTACATATAAACTTCTTCAATATATGGAACAACTCGGTCAAGACATTCAAACAATCCTTGAATATCTAGCGTTAAATAAAAACCATTTCGTAACATACGCTATCGTAGACCCATTCGGAAGAACAATGCTTGAAAACAACATCAGCATGGAAGATAATGGTAAACTGATGAACACAATTTCATTTCCTGACGGAGAAAAAATGGATCCAACATCATGTGACCTCACATTCGAACAATTTCAAGCTGTTATCAGTTATGTCAAAAAACAAAGTCCTTCTGAAGAATACAAAGACACATTTTCAGACAAATGGGACGAAATCGTTAAAGTTACAACTCTAAATGTTGGTCACAACAAAATGGTCACTTATCGTTAAAAAGAAAGGACATTAAAACCATGCGCAAAAAATACAAAGAACTAACTCCAGCTGAAAAAATGATTGTAGGTCTAATTTACGATGTATACTCACAATTCTACTACCATCGATTTGGTTCAACACATTTAAAAAATGCAAGAGTTCATGATTTAAAAGATTTCTTGAAAACGAACTCTATTCCAGAACTAGACAAATACGTAAATTTTGAATACTTGTTAGGTTATAAAGACGAATTTCTAAAAAATGAAAATCTTAAATCATGCGATGAACCTGAAAATCATTCAGATTTAGGAAAATTCATTACAACCTTTCAAAATCATACATTTTAATAAAGGAGAATAAAACATGCAACTAATCAAAACTTACAAAACTGTCATTAATCATCAACTTCATTGGACATTATATGGACCAACTATGATGGCTGAACATGCAAATCTCAAACGTCTAAAAGAATTTGTTTTCCCACATTTAGACAAGCTTGAAATTGGTAAAGAGATTCCTGAAGAATTAAAACCTTTAGCGAATCATTGGATTAATTTATGTTACACACTTAATGACCAATTTTATCCACTGTATCTTGTCGTTGAAAATGATGTACTAAAATATGCAACTAAAAACCTTTTACAAGGTGACCAATCTAATGAAGATGCTTTTGGGTATCACGAATTTATGGACAAATAAAAGAGTCTCAGCCGTTTGGTTGAGATTTTTTTTATGTAAATTAAAGCGCGTCGGGCACAGCCCGACAAGCGCTTTTTTCGTTGCGCACGCGCAACCGATTTCAATTTCGTAAAAATAAAATTTTAGAGGTAATGATTATGACTAAAATTCAACGTTTATTAGAACAACTAAAACAACTTTCCACATTTTCATACGATATTGCTCTTGGTCAATACAATCTACTAAAAAGCACAAATGCATCAAAACAAGCTTTTGATGATTTTGAAGAAGACCTAATAGACGCTATCGCAATGTTCAAATAAAAAAGAGGTGAAAATATTATGTAAAAAGACGTATCAAAACTTATTTCAGACTTAAAAAAACTCTCTATAACTTTTCAATTAAAGAGCTTATTGACCACAACGACGAAATCAACAATTTTATTGATACAATCGAATATATAAGAATGACTTGCGAGTAATAATATAAAGGAACTAAAAAAATCATGCAATTCAAAAAAACTAAAAGAAGAAATCACCAAAAATTGAATTGGAATACTACAAAAAAAGAATATTCCTTCAATCAATACGACCATTACTACGTTTCAAGAAATAAAAATTTGATTCATCTGTTTGAAAAAAGTCTTGATTTCATGGAAAAAAATTATAAAGGTATCATTTCAATCCCATACCTAAACGAAGACGCATTTCTAAAAATCATGAATTCACTAATCAAACGTGAAATCCAAATCCAAAACTTCCATTTATTTGAAGCTTATTTTGAATCAAATGATGAAGTAATCAAAAAAGTATATATTCAATATCAATACGGTAATATTTGGTAACTAAGCGCGTGGGGCTACGCCCCACAAGCGCTCTTTTTTGTTTCACTTTCAGTGAAACGATTTTAATTTTGTAAAAATAAGTTTAGGTTAATAAACACTGGCTATTCGCGTGTATACGGTTCGATTCCGTTTTAACTTTGGAAGTAACGTTGGCAATACCCACTGATTGTCGTTCGATTCGACAGGGTCACCTCGGGGGTGGTCAGTGTGTGTTAATCTAAATTTTAAAATAAAAAAATAGAGGTATAAACATTATGTCAAAAAATCTTTTCCCAGCACTTACAAACGTACTTAAAACAAACAAAGTTACACTTGAAAAAGAAGAATTCAAAGCAGTTCTTGACCTAGTTAACGGTAAAGAAACTACATACAAAAAAGAACTCACGCCAACTGCTCAAGCTGTTGTTTGGGTATTTGACCAAGAAGATCTTAAAGAAGATGAATTCTACTTAGTCTCAGATAGCGTTCAATACCGTTCAAACGGTTACACACAATTTTATGCTGCTAAAAACCGTAGCCAATTGTTGGACGTTGTTATGAACAAAGCAAATGCTCGTGCAACAGTTAGCGTAACAAAATTCGGTGCAGAATTTCATTAAGAAAAAATAAAAAAACCCCAACCTTACGGTTGGGATTTTTTTATTCAGCTTATCAGACAAGTCTGATAAGCATTTTTTTTAATCGTTGCTCGTCCGCAACCGATTTACATTTTGTAAACAAAATTTTGAAAGGAAATCTTAACATGCAAACATTCATCATTCGATATATAAAGGAAACTGTCGATAAAAACGCACAATCAATTAAGCTTGAAGAAAAAGAACGCTACATCCAAGCTGAAGATTTTGGTGAAGCTTACGAAAAAGCTCATGCTATTTCAGGCTCTTGTTGTGTTGAAGTTCTTGATATTAATTCAATCACACACGCAATCATAAACATAACTAAAAGAATTCAATATTTAACAGAAAGTTTAAATAACGGTGAAACAAAAACTCTACCAGACGTTCGAAAAGAATTCAACCAATTTCAAATAGAGGTCAATAAATTAGAAGAAGCTAAAAACAAACTAGTATTTCAAGAGGTCAAAAAAAACAAACTTTTGGAAAGACACTCCATCTTCCATCTTCTAAAAATAAAAAGGAAAATTAATCATGCAACAAAAAAGAAAAAAAGAAGCAATCGAATTACTAAACTTTCTCATCGAACAATACAAAACAAATTCTGATCTAAATGACATTCGATTAGGTCAATTATTACTCAACGTTGTTCCAAACGAAAGTCTCTTATTCCACCTGGAATCAAAAGACATTCAACAACGAGTTAATAACTTTTTGAAAAAAAAGTCTCAGTAGGTAAATAACATATGCAAAATCTAACTGTCAAACAATTAAAAGACATGATGAAAAATCAGATTGAAGTTTACGTTCCAACTAACAAAATTAATTGTACGAGTGTCAAATTTCAAAATCGTTATTACAGACACTCAACAAATGCTGACCATAAAGTTATCGAATTCATGCAAACAAAAGTCAACGATCAATCAGAAACAGTCATCATCGTGTACACAAAATAGTCTCAGCTCTTGCTGAGATTTTTTTTTATCAAATTTTGGGAGTATTCAGCGCGTGGGGCTTCGCCCCACAAGCGCTCTTTTTGTTTGCTCTTGCGCAAACGAATTAAATTTTGTAAAAAAATAAAAATTTTTTTAAAAAAATAGAGGTACAAAAATTATGCAAAAACAAATATAACGAATTAGTTAAAGTCATCAAAAATAACAACATTAGACTAGAAAAAGATGAATTCAAAATTGTAAACGAAATCATCAACATGAAAGATAGTGGTGACGAATATTACAACAAATATTTCAAACTATCAGATAAAGCTAAAGCTGTTGCACAAGTATTCACATTTGGTGACATTGATCCAAATGAACTAACAGAAAAATGCTACGTGGCATACATTTACGAATTAGATAAATATTGCAACAATACAAGAAGAGCAATTCGCATCGCACAAAATAAATCTCAATTGCTACACATTTTCTTAAACAAAACAAAAAGTTCAAATATAATAGTTCGAATCAAAAAATATGGTTTAGATGAATTTGTACTATAAAACTGAATCTCGATCTCTACCAAATGGTTGAGATTTTTTTTTTTAATTTTCGCTTTGTTAATTTAAAGCGCGTCGGGCTTCGCCCGACAAGCGCTTTTTTCTGGTTGCTCACGCGCAACCGATTTCAATTCTGTAAAAAAAGATTTTAGAGGTAATCACCATGAACACAGTTAAACAATTATTAAACCGAGACCTAATCCAAATTGACGAAACAAAAAATTTTTCTCAAGTTGAAAACAAATTAAAAATTGATAACTACACAGTATTCTATGTTGCAAACAAAAAAGACATCATCAACAACAATCCTTACCTAAAATTCGTAAGAGTTGTACTCGCTCCTGATTTCGCAGATGTTGAAACAATGGATGCTGAAAAACGTTTTACTAACAAACTTGAAGCTGTCGAATTTATCAAAAATGCACTATAAGATTTTCAGATTTTTATGAAAATTTTATAAAAATAAATTTCAAAAATAGAGGTGACCGTCATGCAAACAATCAAATTTTCAAAACTAATCGAAAAAATTCAACGAGCTGTTGAACAAAAAGGATTCTACATCTACGCTGAAGACAAATGTTCAACCAAAAAAGAAAACAGAAAGTTCAACATTAATAGCATCGATGATGTTGTTGACTTGAAACGAATTGTGAACGAACTAGGATATCAATTCAAACTAAAAGTTAAAGATGCTAAAACAATTGGATTCGTTGTTGAAAAATAATTTTCTCAGCCTTTTGGTTGAGATTTTTTTATCAAAATAAAGCGCGTGGGGCTTCGCCCCACAAGCGCTATTTTCTGTTTCACTTTCAGTGAAACGATTTTAATTTTGTAAAAAAATAAATTTTTAAAAAAATAGAGGTAAAAAAATTATGAAAGCTGAAAAAAACTATTAAAAATTTGAATTAATCCAAATCGACAAAAATGATAAAGATTTTTTTCTGAACTAGAACAATTATTTAAAAAAATACAACAAATCAGGTCTAGCTAAACCTAAAACTGTCTATATCGCATACAAACAAGATATTGAAAAACAACTTAGAAAAAAATGTGAGCACATTGTACTAGATTTAGATGAAACACATCCTAGTATTCACAACTATTATGTATTAGTATGTACAGAAAAAGAAGTGTTGAACAAAAAGTTCAATTATCCTTTTCAAGCAATTAAATTTATCAAAGAACATTTTTAAAAAAATTGAGGTAAAAAGACATGTCATTCAACCAATATCCAAACAACAATTCTGAAAAAAATTTTTCACACCATCTGAAAAAAAGAATCTATCGAATGGATTATTAACGCAGCTAATTTCAAAAATGAGAGAAATTATGGAATTACCTAATTCAGATAAAAAAATAGACTTGAAACAATCAAAAAAAGATATGACAAGTATCCTAATTAAAGTCTTAGATAAATAAAAAAATATTCTCAACATTTGTTGAGATTTTTTTATCAAAAATAAAGCGCGTCGGGCTCCGCCCGACAAGCGCTTTTTCTGGTTGCGCTTGCGCAACCGAATTAAATCTTTGTAAAAAAATAAATTTTTAAAAAAATAGAGGAATAAAAATCATGAAAAAAGTTATCAAAGTATCAGCAATCGTTATCACAATTATCGCAATCGTTGCACTATGTGTTTTCGGTGCATTGAAAGAAAAAAATCTAGAATCAATGCTGAAGAAATTCAAAGAAAAAAATCAAATCACTCAAGTTTCAAATGTTCAAGAAGAAACTGTTTTTGAAACAACAAGTCAAGAAGAAGCTAACCAATTGATTTCTGAAATTCAAAACAACAACAAAAAAATTGTTAAAATTGAAGTTCGCAAAAGAAATTCAAATCAAAAAGACACTCCAATTGTAATCACAATTACATACAACAACTAATAAAATTTTAACAAAATAATCTCAGCTTTTGCTGAGATTTTTTTTTTTAAAAAAAATTTTTGTACCAACCATTTGGACCCAAATGTTTGATCCACAAATCTGTCAAAAATTTCAGAACCAAAAATTGAACTATTGCAAAATTTGCACGAGTTCGATTTTTTTTTCGCCACAGAATTTGACGCAAAAATTTCAGCATCAGATGGTATACATCTGGCAGAAATTTTCGCTACAATTTTGTTCCAAATTTTTGGAACAAAATTCAGAGGTGGAGTGCTTCACACTACTATCACTTCTCACAAACATAAACAAAAATTTTTCAAAGTGATGTCTGCAAAATTTGACGCAAGAAAAAGCTTTGGGTGAAACCTCAAATCTTTCAACTTTGCGTACAACTGGTTCAGATATTTTTTCAAAATACTGACCAGTTTCAGAAGCAAAAATTGGTCAACCTATCGGTACCAATTTTTGTGCAAAACTAAACACCAGAAATTGCACCCAAATCCATGAATTTTTGGTGCAATTTCTTGGTGCCAAATTTGGCACACGCTTGTTCCAAACGGTGTCAAATTTTCAATTAAATTTTGAACCATTTCGACGCTCATTTTTGACACAAAAATTTAGCGCTGCATGGTTACAAATTTCAAAACAATTTTTCAAACTGTTTTGAAATTTCATAACGGGTTTGTAAACAAAAAATTGCACGCAATTTTTCAAAAGTATGGTTGATGGACCGTGACACAATTTTAACCAAAATCGAGTCCCACTACGTTTTCAGTATTTTCAATACTTTCACGTCCATCATCCATACCCAAAAGAACCAGGTCCATTCAATTTGACCCATAAAATATGACCCAAATGGACCTTCACAAACCCTTATTTTGTAACGGTTTCCGCTCCTAATGTCGGTCTCCCGTTAACTTTATTTCTCCGAAATAAAAAGAGCATAAGAGGTTGTGACGCAATCGAGAAAAAAATGCTCCGCATTTTTCTCTCTCAGCGCTCGGCATAGCCGAGACAACTTCCTCGCTTCGCTCGTCACCACTCACAGCTTCGCTGTTCGGGCTCTTACTGCGCTAAAGTCATCTACGAATGCTAACGCATTCTCCGATTTCCTTTCGCTTGCCCCTGCGGGGTGCTCTGACAAATTTGTGATTTGGCTGTCGAATTCGCTTCGCTCTTCTCCCCCAAATCAACGGAATTTTGTCACAAAATTGTACCAGTATATTGTCCAATTTTTTGTCAGAAATAGATATACTATTTCCACTGATTTGTTTCACAAATCGGTTTAATTTTTTTGTTATAATAAAGTATAAAATTATAACAAACAAAAAAATTTTCTGAAATTAAATTTTAATTTCAATATATAAAAAAATGAAAGGATAAACATAATGAAAAATGAACATTATACCATGTCCAATATCATCACATTTGGATCGACTTTAGCGTTACTAATCATCGATTCACCATTTCTATTTTTTATAGAAAGATATGGATTAAATTCCAAACTCCTACCACTTTTCATCGCAACATTAATGTTGTATAATCAAATCGTTTTACCCTTTATTATCTCAAAAAAATTCTTGAAAAATTTTTAAGAAAAATTAACTCTAGATGATGTACATCTAGTAGAAAAAGAATTGAGAAAAGAAATGGAAGAACAATCCAAAAACGAGAACAAAAATGAAGGTGGTGAATAAGTTGGATAAATTCATATCAGACCCACATCTAAGTCATGAAAACATCATAAAATTTGAACGAACTCAGTTCAAAACAATCGAGCAACATGATTTTTACATCAAAAGTTTAATCACAAAGAACACCCAAAAAAATGACACATTATATGTGCTCGGAGATGTGGGTGAACTAACAAAAGAGAACATGCTTTTCTGGAAAAATCTCAAATGCAAAACAGTTCTCATTCGTGGTAACCATGACACTCAAAAACAAAAATTGTTAGAAGCTTTCGATGTCGTATCAGATGTTCCAATCTTCTACAACAAAAGAATTTTGTTGAGTCATGAACCACTTCCAGTTACCAATGAAACCATCAATATTCACGGTCATTTACATGGTGCATATTTGGATTCAGATAACCATGTCAACCTTTCCATTCATATGACTAATTACCAAATTTGGAATGAAAAAATGTTGGAAAAATTAGTCATGCAAAAACCAAAAATTTCTCAAAAATTTATGTTTGAATGGTACGCTGATAAATACATTTTTACAACCGAAAAATTGGAAGTTGTTTTCAAAAATAACAAAGAAATCGATTTAGAAAAATCGAGATTGCATCAAATAAAAAACGGTTCTTTGAAACGAATTTACGAAAAAACAATCTCTGATTTTCTAAAAGAATACCCTGATTACAAACATGCTGATTATGAAAAAATCATTCAAGAATTTTTACTATCTGAATACCAAAATAATGCTAACTTCAGACCAAAAAGATATTGAAGATTTTATATTAAATACAGAAAAGGATATTTAAAAATGGACATCAATTCACAAATCATTTTTGATACACTCAAAAAAACAAAAATATTTTAAAAATCAAAAACTAAAAATATAAAGATTTAGTTAATTCAAAATTAAACATCTTAATCAAAAAAATGTAAATGGACATGGAATGTATTACGTCGATTTGTGGCAGTCGTTTTTCAATCTAGATCCAAAATATTTGGACACGAGTTCTTGTCCAACTTGGGTCGAAGATAACCTAATCGACAGACAAAATGGTTACTCATCTGAAATTAATGATGCTGCTATTTACACAAATTTCAAACTATTCGAAGAATACTTTTTAGTACCTAATTACGAGATTTTTGTAGATGATTTTTTCAACAAATCGGATGAATACAATCTTGATTTTTACGATTCAAAAAACCCACTAGATGGATTTGAACAATTTGAAATTGTGACATTATCTGATTACCAATTGAAGAAAGAATTAGCTAAATATAAAAAGCAAACTTACAAAAATTTGGCTGATTATTACGTCAAAACTTACGAAAAAATTATTGAAACAGACCGTGAAAATCACAAAAAAGCTGTCAATAAAAATCAAAAATCTTGAACAAACATTCGCTCAAGATCATCGATTCCAAATTATGAGTAAAGACTCAAAAATTTCATGAAACAATCGACCAATTAATTAAAAATTATTGATGACAATTTCCAACAATTATATGAACAAGAAATTGAAATTCCATTCCCATCAGAAGAAGAATATTCAACCAAACATTTAACAAAATTATATTAAAAAGGAACAAAAAAATGAACACAATTCAATACTCTTTGTTTGAAAATCGAATGCAATCAATTATGACAGACATTGTCTGTCTAGCACTAGAAAACCGTCAACGTCTAATCGCTAATCAAGTTGAAACTTCACTCGATGATTTCGACTTAAACGAACAAATTATTATTGAATCAGAAAGTAAAAAAGATAACTTTGACAGAATCGAATTCGACCTCAATTTAAAATCAATTGATGGTTCTTATATCGCAAAATTTGAAATGTATTTCGATAAAAATGGAACTTACAATGAAGCGTCCTTTAACTTAAACAAACCTGAATTTTGCGACAAGAATTTAGTCAATATTTTACAACTTCACAAAATAGATATTACTCAAAATATTTTCAAATATCCAAAATATTAGACCAATTTTCCCATGTCTAAAACCAATTAAATTTCACAAAAGGAGATACAATGGTCACATTAAAACCTAACCTTGCAGAACGCATGCGACCCCAATACATTAAAGATATTATAGGTCAAGAACACCTTACCGACCCAGACAAAATTATCGGAAGAATCGTTAAAGCAAAGCGTCCGACCTCACTCATCTTATACGCTAGACCAGGTGTCGGAAAAACATCCATTGCAAACGCCCTAGCTAATGATTTGGGAATGGAATTTGAAAAATTTAATGCTTCTGTTGACGATAAAAAGAAACTAAAACAAATCACAGACAAATCAGAAAAAGAACCTCTTGTAATGTTACTTGACGAAATTCATCGTCTAGATAAACCAAAACAAGATCATCTTCTTCCTTACCTAGAAAAAGGATCTGTGACTCTCATTGGTGCTACAACAGAAAATCCTTACATCAATGTCAACCCTGCCCTACGTTCAAGAACAACCATTCTTCAACTCAATCCAGTTGGGATTGATGGGATGAAAAAAATCATCCACAAAGCAGTCAAGTTTTTGGAAGATGAACTCCAAACTAAAATCATCATCTCAGAGGCTCAGATTGCCTTTCTCGCGTCGTCTACCGATGGTGACGTCCGTTCATCCCTCAACGCATTAGAACTCGTTACAGAGTCAACTGACGCGTCTGAGGACGGTATTATAATCAGCACTCCTGCTCTAGAACAAATTCTCAATAAAAAACACATCGCTGGAGATAAAGATGGAGACGAGCATTATAATCTCATCTCAGCCTTTCAAAAATCAATTAGAGGGTCTGACGTGAATGCAAGTCTGCATTATCTTGCTAGACTGATTGAAATCGGTGATTTACAATCTATTTGCAGACGATTATCCATCATAGCATACGAAGATATCGGTGTTGCCAATACACCTGCTGTCATTAACGCTCAATTAGCTATTCAAGTTGCCGAAAAAACAGGTCTACCTGAAGCTCGAATCGCGCTCAGTTCTGCTGTGATTGAACTAGCTACTAGCCAAAAAACCAATATTGCAGAACAAGCTATTGACATGGCTTTAAATGACCTACAACGATTTAACACCGATATTCCAAACCATCTAAAAGACACTCACTACAAAGGTGCAGCTCAATTAGGTCAAGTTGGTTATAAATATCCACATGATTATGACCATCATTATGTATATCAACAATACCTACCAGATGATTTAATTGGTTCAAACTACGTCATTGACCATCATCCAATTAACGAAACTGTTGAACGAATTATTAAATTTGCAAATTCAAAGAAAGAGCAGGACCTCAAAAAAATAGACATGAAAAAAATAATACCAATAAATTGTATCCTGATTTTTATGTTATTCAATTTTGATGCAAAAAAATCTGAACATTACTCAAGAACAAATTGAACAACTCATTTCAACAAAAGACGAAACCACTCAACGTCTATATCAACTACACTATATTGATGGATATAACCGAGATTACATCTCAACTAAATTAGGTTTGACTAAAAAGTCAAATCCAAGGAAAAACTAAGTAAATTGAAATTAGACGCTATTGATTTGGCTAAATTCTTTAATAATGATATCACCTTGATTATTGGACGTTCAGGAACTGGTAAATCAACGATTGAGAAAAAATTATGTGATACTTACAATGTCAAAACCATTAAATCCTACACCACTAGACCACCTAGAAGCGTAGATGATGATACCCATATCTTTATCGATAATTCTGATTACGATAAATTTGAACCAAAAATTGCTACCACTACTATTAATGGGATTCGATATTTTGCTACATTAGATCAGTTCAATGAATCAAAGATTTATGTCATTGACCCAAAAGGTATGTACGAATTAATCAAAAACATGCCTGACAAACAATTCAATTTGCTCTATTTGAATATCAGTAAAGAGCAACATCAAGCTCAACTTAAAAATAGACGTAAAGATTCAGACGAAACGGAGCAATCTCAGAAAAAACGTTTGGAATCAGAAAATCAGCAATTTACTGAATTTGAAAAGAAACTCAAAAACAATAAGTTCCCTGCAAACGTCCATATTATCAAAAAGAATACTATCATCTAAAAAAGCTATCCAATTGGATAGCTTTTTTTTATAAATCTTCAAAATTGAAATAATCTTTAAATTTAGGGTACATAAGTAAATGTATACAACTATAGGACAAAAACACAATCAAAGCAATAATAATTTCAAAAAAATACAATGCCAAAATGAAGATAGGTAATAACATAACCAAATATCCAAAAATCATTAGATAACCAAAATATTCTAACAACAATCGACCTTCCCAGGATTCATATCTATAAAATATAATTTCTATCAGCTTTAACGATTTGCCCATGCTTCATCCTCTTTTAATATTTTCTTAGTCGTATTTTGCGCCCTATATTTGTTGTACACAATTTCATTATCATCTTCTTTTTTATCAACACTCTGTTTAACTGATGATTTATCTTCAGCTTTATTCTCAGTTTTAGACTTCGATGTTTCACGTGAAACATTACTCGATATAGGTTTAACAAAATGATTAGCATAAATTGCAAAACCTACAAAACAAAATGAATAAACAGCTATAAAAGCCCAAAGACGTCTAAAGAAAGCTCTATCACTTTTCGTGAAACCATCATCTTTATGTTTGACATCATCAGATATTTGGTGGTCTAAGTTGTCGTAAAACATATAGTCATAAACATATAAAATACCTTTTATGTTCAAACTATCCAAATGTCTATAAATATCATTTTGTATTTTCAACAGACGTTCTTCATATTTGGTTTTAGATTGCCGATAAATAGTTAATTTAGAAATACGATAAACTTCAGACTCAAATAAATATTGACCTTCATCTAAATTTGATACTTTTTTTAAATCAGATGCAAATGACATCTAATCACCACCAAACTAGTCTTGATTTAATTCAGAATAACGTCTTTCAATGAATTCTGAAATATAAGACGAAGCTGAATCAGCTAAAGATTCAGGGTCATGGTCTTTCAACCAATCAAGATGTTCACGAACACTTGGTTTCATAGTGAAATTCACAGGCTTAGTTGTTTCTTTAACTTTTTTCTTCAAAACAATTGGTTTCTTAGAATTTTTAGTATGATTCTTTTCTAAAATATCACCAATGTTTCCTAAATTGTTATCTTTTTTAAATCCCATTTGAATATCCTTCCTTACGCTACTTCATCAGCTTTAGCTAAAATATTATCAAAAACTAAATCTAACTGTTTGATGAAATCCTTATTTTCACGTTTCAAACGCTCGTCACTATCAATCAAATCATAAACACTTGGTTGCACACCAACTTCATTTGACATTAATGTAGCTTTATTAAACAATTCCTTATGTGGTACAAATCCCAACACACGGTCATCATCCTTTAAATCTTCTACTAAATCTTGAGAAGAACGTGTATTATGTTTAATCATATTACCAACATAGTAAAGTTGAGCATCAATATTAGACTCACCTGTTTTATAATCAATATTCTCTTCAGAATAAATTCTTAATCTATTTTCAATATTAACACGAGCCGTCAAACTATATTTAGACGGAATGATTGGAGAAATCAATAAATGACTAACCGTAATCGCATTTCGTGTGGCAATTGAAAAATCAGGTCTGCAATCAATCAAAACATATTCATATTGATCCAAACTAAGTGAATCATAATTCCTGTCCAACCACATATATAAAAGCATATCTTTATAACTCTTCGTTTCAAGTTCACTTTCAATAATATCTAAATCCATAGCACCTGCTATCAAATCAACATTATCACTAACGTGATGGACATTAACATCACCAGAGCGTTTAAAAATATTGACCACAGTACCATCAGATTCATAAATACCGTTAGATTGAGTTAAATTACACTGATGATCCAAATCAATAGCTAATACTTTCTTGTCACTACCTTCAGCTTTCAACTTCTTACTAATTTTGGACAAGAAATTTACATAAGGATGTCTTACCAATGCCACCCTTAATACCAACAAAAGATATAATCTTCATATCTTCTTCCCACCTTCATTTTAATTATATAATCATTATATCACAATATAATCATGATTGTCAATATAAACATAATTATATACATAAAAATAAGCATAGAAATTTCTATGCTCAAATATTGGAGAAAAAAAGATTTTAAAAATGAACAGTGTTCTATTAAAGAACATATCAATTATACCAAAAACAATTTTCTATTGTCAACAAAAAAATTATAAATAATTACCCAAAATGACATCAACCAACAATTTGTTATCTGTCACATCAATAATAACCACATTAACTCTATCTACTAAAGTAGAACCATTGATATAATGACACTCAACCCCATACTTAAACACATGGTCTTTCTTCCAAGACAAAAAGAAATCATACAACAATTCAAATTCATTTAGACTAAACTGAGGGTCACCTCGTTTACCAAAATTAAAACCTGTTTTAACTTTAGGATAGTCCAAAATAATTTGTTCATTATGTTCAAAAAAGTAATCCTTTAACCATTGGACACGGCTCAATGTTGAATCAATTGTTTTACTATAAGCTGGTACATAATTAATATCATACCTGCTACCTGAGTTCAAATGAGCTGTTCCTGTAAACAATAATCCATCAAAATCACCTTCAGATAAAGAATGTCTAAACGCAATCAAATGGGTTAAATGATATAACGCAGCTTTCGTACCACCATTATCAACAACTTTATCCTTGACCAACGACATTCCTGGAGCACCCACTTTTTTCCTAAAAGCCGAGTCTCGTTTAATGATATTATTCTTAACAAAATATTTATTACGACGTAATAATTCATAATTCATATAAATAAACGCTCCTACTATACGTCCGTTTTCACGTCTAGATAAGACAATATCAACTGCATCAGGAACACCAATTAAGTGTCTGGACTTAGACATTAATAAATTGTGGAATTGCTTTCGATTTTGAACATAAAAAACTTTGTAATCCCTTTTTTTCCTAGAATGTTTTCTAATTGTTTTATATCTTTTTGGTTTAAACCCATACCAAAGTATAATCATAACAAATATCAATGATATATAATTCATAAAAATAAAACATATACTGACACCTTTTTCTAACAAGTCACTAAATATCATAATATTAACAATGAACTATATCATAATTTTCATATTTTTACAATAAAAAAATAGAACGTTATTAACGCTCTATTTCTTAAATATGAACTTATTCCAAAATTTGAAAACAAATGACATAAATGTTTCAAGAATGAAACCTAGAATCAAACCACCTATAGTACAAAACAGGGTAACTATAAAGCTAACTATAATGACCCACCAACCTTTAGGTATCATTTGACCAAATAAACTAACTGAATCCTGAATAATGAAACCATACATCAAAATATTACGATCAATCAAATAGTTTAAAAACATCACAGACACGATGAATATTACAAAGAATAATATAGCCACAAGTTTAGCAAACTCTTTTATCGTTACATTTTTAAATTTCATTTGTTTGCACCTCTAGTTCGTTACAAATTAGATTAACACTCCATTTATCATTAAAGAAATTCCAAGAAAAGTTACCTGTAACTTCGATAATAGCATCATCATCAATATCTTCCAATTTATCATAAGACGACCAAGCCATGATTACAAAACCATCATAATCACTAGCTACTAGACGTGCGTGAGTACCTTCAGCTCCAACAGAGTAAATATCTACTTCAGAAGCTTTAATTCGCATTTTCACTAAAGGTTGAGCCCAACCTGAACCAAATGGTTCAATGTACTTAATATCACTCATGAAATCATAAATAGACTCCAAATCAAATGGTACATCACCGTCACCTAAAGTTGAAATAACAAAATCTTCAGGAGATTTAGGTTCACCATGTTTTGCAACATATTCATCCCAAACCTTAGTTGTTTCTTTTTCAAGATATTCTTTAAACTTCTGTAAATGTTTATAACTTTTAGCACCAAAACCAAACGCACCTTCATGACCTGCAACAAAATACTGTTGAGCACGTTTTGAACGAGCATATTTGACAAGTAAATGTTTCTCAGCTTCCTCACGTCTACGGACAATCTCAGCATTTTCTTCAGGTGTCAATTCATCACTTTCAATCGCATTCGCATCTTTTAATAATTGGACCGCTTCATCAACTGACATCTTATATTTAGACGCTAGAATTTCTAAATTGTGGCGTTTTGTATTGGTATTAAAGTTATACCAATATGGACTTCTACCACTACCATGGAAACCATCGTTATCATTACCACTCAACACCAAAGTAGGTAAACCTGATTCATTAATCAAACGAGTTGCTAACAAACCTACAATCCCACCTGGCGCTTCAGTTGTATAAATATATGGTGCTAAAGGTTGTTTACCTTCTTCAACTTCTTCCAATAAAATTTCCATATAATGTTCAACTAATTCTTTACGTTTTTCATTAGCTGCAAACAAAGTATCAATATGTTTTTGTTGGTTAGGTAATTCATCGAAAAAGACACCAAATGCATGATTCATATCTCCACCTAAACGTTTTAGTGAGTTAAATACAGGAGCTACATAAAATCCATAAAAGATTGAATTAATATCTTTTCTTGTTGAAATTCTAGGTTTATCAGCTTTAGCATAATTATAGTAAAAACGACTCAATCCATAAAAAGCATTTCGATAGGTTTTTGATTTACATGAGAAATTTTGGAAAAATTGTGGACGACCACTTTCGCTCAAATCAACTTTACCAGTTTCTGGGTCATAATTGAGCATCAATTGTGAAATCGTAACACTATCATTAACCAATTTCCTATTTTCATGAACAAGTGACATCATATCTGAAATCGTACCAATCCCTGCAAATACTCGCAAGTATTCAATCTTTTGTACTAAATCAATATCGTTTCGTTTTGTTCTAACATAATAATCCAACACTTGCCAAGCTACGTGAGCCCCACAAATAGATTTATTTTCATATGTATCATCAACACGGTTAGGATTAACTGCTACATTAGCCATTAAATGACCTGATTGTGGTACGTGGTGGTCTGTGACAAAAACTTTCAAACCTAATTCTCTAGCATACTTAATACTGTCAAACTCAGAAATACCTACGTCACATGTAATGATAGCTTTAACACCTTTATGTCTTTCAATTAATAAATTGATATCGTCTCTACTAAATCCATATCCATTTTGTGATGATGGGATATAAAGTTCTGAATCAAAACCTAATTCAGATAAACCTGCATGGAGAACAACTCCACTCATATCACCATCCATATCAAAGTCTGGTAAAATAACAATTTTTTCATTATTTTTATAAACAATATCCAATTCATCAGCTAGTTTATCAACGTCTAATAAATCAGCATGTTCAGAATTATTCATTTCAACATAGTCAGACCAAGTTAGTCCTCTTTTTTCTAAAAGTAAATTTAATAAATCCATAATTTTATTACCTTTATTCTTATTATTTATAAGTCTATTATATCAAAAAAACAATATGTATGTCAATAAATATAATCATGTTTATAAAGATGATTTCAAATAATCATTTAGACAAAAAAGAATGATTCATCAACAATACCATACTCATCCACATCAATTCCCGAACTTTCTGAAATATCTATGGAATTTTGTCTTAAAAATTTTTCAAGTCCGTTTTAGTTTTAGTATGTACTAGTTAGCTAATACAAAGCTCTTTCTTAGAGCCTCTAGGAGTCAAGTCGATACTTTGAAACTTCAAACTATCACTATTTTTCCTATAATTTATATGGAAAACATCGACTTTTAGGGGTTTTGTCTTGAAATGGAAAAAATTTTCAAGACAAACTGGTCTATATTTTATATGGGATTTCGTCATCTTGTCTTAAAACGGGATTTCAGGAAAACCGAACTATAGTTTTGAAAACTGTATAATCGAGTATAAAAGTATCTCTTTTATGCATTATTTTGTATAGACATCATGTAAAGCCTTGGTATCATTGCGTTCATGCTAAATACTTGACAAAAAAGTATAAATGTGCTGGGGGTATTTTTTTCTTAGACCGACTTTACTTTTATTTTCATTTCAAGACAAAATATAAAAAAGTATTTAGAAATCAACAAAAAAAGTTTGTCTTGAAAATTTTTTTAGTTTTAAGACAAGAAAAATGTTAGCGCTTACAACATGCTTCGTTGAGCGATTCCTTTGTCTTGACTTTGTCTTGACTTTTTTTGTAAGCGCTCACAATCAAGACAAAAACGCTTACATTTTTCCATGAAAATTTCATGAAAATGATAAAAATGTATATTACTCATTCGGATTGCATGAAGATGGTGTAAGAAAACTATATAAAATAAGGATTTTTGAATGACAATTTATACATTGTGAAAATGGAACTAAGAAAACTTTGAATTTTCTCCTATATTAATAACACCACTCACGTGGTCGTTCTTATATAATGATCAAAAAAATGGTTTTTATATCTTAAAAATAAACTCGCTAAAATTGAGTCCACTTCGTGAACTCGATTTTATTTTTTTGTATTCATTGGCTCATAATGCAATACTCTCCTTTGATTTTTTTAACCGATTTATCATCTCAATTGAGATGATTTTTTTATAAGATTAATCATTTTATTTTGGACATTTCGATTAAAAATATGATAGACTATATATGTAAGAAATAAAATTAATCAAAAAGGAAGAATTTAAATGCAAACAAATAATAGTGACAAACGCTTAACGCAAAAAGATGTAGCTAAACAATTAGGTATATCAACAGCTACATTAACTCGACGTTTAGATAATCACGAAATTAATTTCCGTACAACTGAGACTGGATTAAGATATTTAATTCAACAAGACGTTGACGATTATCTGAAACAAATAAAAGAAAACGTAATATTGGATTACAACATTCCATATATCGGTGATATTTTAAATGATTTATCTAATAGTTTAGATGACCAACAAAGACATCGAAAAGCTTTGAAAATAGTCATTGAAAAATTGAACAATATCACTACTATCACTCACGATAAAATTAAATTAGTTTATATTCAATTAACGATTGATATGCTCACAGATACAATCTTAATTAGTTTAGACCCAATTGATTTTGAAGAAATCGTAGCTCAAATCCTAATTGATTTGAACTATCATTTATCTAGCTATTCAGAAGTAGATAGTGAAGAAGTCAAACCAGCTAGAACAACAAATCCTAACAAACGTTTCATTCACTCAGTTTTAACCTATTCAGATAAAATCGATGATGGTCAATATACTATTGACACATACGAAGAATTAAAATCAAAAAATATCGGTAAAACTGACATGGAAACAAAATATAATATGTTACGAGACCTAAGACAACAATTATATGAAGCTTCATTACGTGAACCTCAAGACAGTCGTTCAGCTAACCTCGCAATATTTGCGAACGGTTTAACTGATGAATTACTTGACCTTTCTTGGGTTCAATTTAAGACGCTGATTTATGCAAGATTACAAGACATTCATAAAATAGCGAACAGATAAAATCATTTAAAGGAGAAAAAATGACACAGACCACAGAAGAATTAGTTCCTGTGAATATAACTAGAGATGGAGCAACATTGAACTATGTTATCCAAAATGAAACTAGAAGATTCATCAGTCAACTAGATAAAGAAAATCCACCTGAACCAGGTGAGATTGAAATTCAATTAATAAACCAAATTAAAAACCAAATTAGCACACTAAATATTGATTTGAGTTCAAAAGATAAAATGACTCCACCTAAAGCATTGAATCACACTCAAATCGCAGAATTAATGATGGCTTTGTATCCTATTGCAAGAATTATCGTAAGTGAAAACGAAGATGATCCAGATGCCAACGTACTCGCTGTCTACCAAAACGAAGGACCTTACAAAGGAACTTACCGTTATAATAAGAAAGATTTAAGAAGTATCGCTCGTCAATTTAAATACGGACTAAACGCAAAAGAATTCGATGAAATTGAAGAAGTTCTTAAAGATATCGCCCCTCAAAAACCTAGAACAATTGATAAAGATTTAATTGCTGTTGAAAATGGTATTTTCAACTATCAAACAAAAGAATTGATTCCTTTTTCACCAGAGTATATCTACCTGTCTAAATCTCAAGTGGCTTACAATCCACATGCTAAAAATGTTATCATCCATAATGATGAAGACGGTACTGATTGGGATGTTGAATCTTGGGTAAATGAATTATCTGATGACCCAGAAATCGTAAACTCAATTTGGGAAATCTTGTCAGCGATTGTTCGACCACACGTCCGTTGGGATAAAGCAGCTTGGTTGTTCTCAACTAAAGGTGCCAATGGTAAAGGTACACTCGTTGTACTCATGCGTAACCTAGTTGGTAAAACATCTTACGCGTCTATCCCAATCGATGATTTCTCAGGTAAAAACCAATTCTCACTAGCACCACTACTTAATGCTACTTCTGTCATCGTTGACGAAAATGACGTTGGTACTTACATTGATAAAGCAGCAAACTTAAAAGCTGTCGTCACAAATGACGTTGTTACGATTGAGAAAAAAGGTAAAGACCGAATTGCTTACCAATTTTATGGATTCATGGTTCAATGTTTGAACGAATTTCCACAAGTTAAAGATAAAACGAACTCATTTAATAGACGTCAATTATTCATTCCAATGAACAAAAGCTTTGAAGGTGTAGAAAGAAAATACATTAAAAATGATTATCTTTTCAGACAAGACGTTCTAGAATATGTTCTATACAAAGTATTGAATACAAACTTCTATACCTTGTCCACACCTGAAGCATCTAAAGAAATTCTAGAAGAATTCAAATCAAACAATGACCCATTATATGACTTCACAACAATCATGTTTGAAGAATTAGTTTGGGACGTTGTACCTGCTGATTTTCTTTACGATTTATATGAAGCTTGGTATCTCAAAAATGTTAACAAAAAAGGTCAAATTGGTAGTAAAATAAAGTTCAAACGTGAAGTTGAAACCATCATTAACCAAAAATTCAAAAATCAATGGGTTTATGATAAAAACAATATCGTATGAAAAAAATTGATACTTTAGAACCTGAAATTAACATCGCTGCCTATAAATTGGAAGATTGGTATAATGATACAAATGGTAACAATCCAGACAAGTTATCAAATCCAGACTTATCAGATAAACGATTCACAGGTATATTCAAGCGAGTTGACAGACGAAATAAAGAAGAAAAGGATCAAAATTAACATATGTCTATTAAATTTCAACATTATGATATTGAAGTTTTGAGAAACATATACACTATCGCAACATTCCAACCTTATGAAGGTAAAAAAGGAACTGTCGATGTCTTCTACTTCACAAAAGATATCAATCTATTTAAGTCACCATATGGTGACTTAGAGATTGATGGTGAAAAATATGTATCTCATAAGCAATTATTGAAACTAACCACAGCTCACATTTTGAAACATAATCCGATTTTCAAAGGTGATGTCAGATTATATAATATTTCAAAACCAGATGGGGCTTACCATCTATTAAAAACATTTGGTATCTCAAATAATAGTAATAATACTTACTCAACAGATGATAATAAATACAAATACTTAAAAGTCGGTGACAAATTATACCCAATTGAACGTTTTGTTCGTGATACCGACCCTGAATTTGAAAAAACAAAATTCCCATTCTTGGTATCCTACAATGGATATCAATATGATACAACTGTACTTGCAGCACTCTATGACGAATTATTCACAACACCTGACGAAAATGGTGTGTTCGAAATTGATAAAAACTGTACCACAGAAAGTTTGCGCATATACAACGACCAACTATTTACAAAAGACTTTAAATCCAACATGTATAAGCGTCTATGTGTTAAACCAAATCGTCCAGGAAGAGTTCATACGACCTATAGTGAACCTGATTATAGCTTAAATTCATTTAGATTCAGGAATAATATGTTGAAATCTGGTCGATATATTGACGCCGCACGTTTGAACGAAAAGATGACCAAGGTTGCTTTGAAACGATTGCTCGGTATGTTAGGTTGTCAGATTATGGAATCAGACAAGATTAAACCAAGTAATCCGTTCATTAAAAAAATCTAACCGAAATGTTAGACTTATTCGCTTATAACGCGTCAGATGTTATCAACCTAGATACATTGCTTCATAATAAGTATTACATTAGTGCTTTTGAACAACGTGACCAACTATTGTCAGATTATCCTGAACTAATCTATATGGAAAAAGGTAATTCTTATAAACCAAACATCCATCCAGATAGAATCAGAAGAGATAGATTGTATCGAGATTCAACATCATCTCAACTTACGGCTATGGCTTTGTTCCCATATAGTAAAGTTAAGGATTATAAATATGTATCTTACAACTATCCATCTCAACAAAAATGTGATGAATTAAATGCTAAGTTTGCCTTAGAAATCGCTAACGGAGAAAGAGAACCTTTCGTACAACGAAATATTCTTGAAGAAATGAAGGAATTTTATTACAAACTATTCCCTCAACCACATATTCGAGAAAAATTCGACAAAATTTACGATTTCTATAAAAATCTAGAAGGTAAGAACTTTAACGCTTCTAATTATTACCAAGAATTATATCCTGGGGAAGAAGTTTTTGACCCTTATCAATTCAAGTTCACAGATAGTTACATTCATTACTATGACAAAAACGGCAAACCTACTGGAGATTATGCAAACTTCTCAATCGGTGGTATTCATGGTGCTGAATGGAACATGGCATTGTTTGATTCTGAAAACCAAAAACTTGAAAATCTTAAAGATTTAATGAATAAAGTTAAAGGTCAATATCCAGATGCTGTCGAATTTAGAAAATCTCAAGTTAATTTAAAAGTTAAAGGTGTTAAGAGTAAACGTGGATATGTCGTTATTGACGGAAAACTTTACAAAACAACAGCTTTCATCAAAGGTGGTAAAAAGGTCGCTGATAGTGAGTATAAAGATGATGTTACCACAATGGATTCACCATTTACCACTAACTCAAAAGATGTCAAAGAATTAGATGATAAATTCAAGTTCACAACCGTGTCTATTGTCAATCACGAAGACTTTACATCATACTATCCATCAATGTTAATCATGATGTCCGTCTTTTATAATGAACGACTTGGTTATGACCGTTACAATGAAATCTTTGAACAAAAAGAACATTACGGTGTCTTGATGAAAGACTCTAAATTAACTAACTCTGAACGCATCATTTATAATGTCAAACGTAATGGTACAAAATTGATGCTAAATGCCGCTACTGGAGCTGGTGGAGCACCATTTGATACAAATATTCGTGCCAATAATGCTATCTTGAGTATGCGTGCTATCGGTCAAATGTTCACCTTTATGGTTGCACAATATCAAGCTTATTATTCAGCTAGAGTTCCTTCTACCAATACAGATGGTCTTTACACCATCATGGAAGAGATCATTAACAACAAGCTACTTGCAGAAATTTCAGCTAATATCGGAGTTGCTATTGAACCTGAAATCATGTACTTGATTTCTAAAGACGCTAACAACCGTTGTGAATTAGTTCAAAAAAAAGATGGACTCCATCTTGAAACTTCAGCAGGTTCTATCGGTTCTTACGATGGTCCTGAACCAAACAAATCCTTATCACACGCTGCCATTATTGACCGTGTCCTTGTTGAATACATGATTGAAAAATCAATCAAACAAGGTGATAAATACCTAACTCAAGATTTTGATAGGAAATTAGCAAAAGATATTTTATCCAAAAATCTTAACAAGATGGATAACAAAACACGTCTATTATTCTTACAAAACGTATTATCATCAAGCCCAGGTATTCCGTCCTATGTCTTTTCATCTAAGAATAAAGACTTATCTGACCCTGAAATAATTCAGCTTTATAACAGAACATTCTTAGTAACTGAAAACGATCCTAATAAAGTTTACATGCAGATTGCGACAGCTCGTAAATTAACTCCTGCTACTATCAATAAACGAAAGAATTCACAAGAAATTTGGTGCAACATGACCCATTGGCTCAACATATTATGACCGAACATGGTTATACTCAGTATGAAGAACTAACCGAAGCGGCTCTTAAAAAGATTCCTGATATCGAATTAGAACAACCTATTCGCATCTATAATGGTGACCTATCCGTTATGTCTAACGAAGAAGTCATGTCTATTCTCAAATACATCGATGTCGAAGCTTATATCACTTTGATTGAGAAAGCTTATATTAAATCATGGCAAAACATTGTACCAACAGAAACAAAATCTGATGAACTTCCACTGTCAGATGATAGCATCATCACAAAAGACAATTATGCAGAGTATATTGATCTTGAAGACGCTAAAACAGCTAAGTTCATTCAAGAATTTTTCAATGTTGAGGTAGCTTGATATGACAAAAATATTATCTATTGACCCATCATCCAATAAGATTACAACTTCCACAACGGGAGTTGTAATCATGGATAATGCAGATTTAATTTACTATGAATCAATACCGTATGGTTCAGAAAACTTCAAAAAATGGTGGCATTCAAAAGGTAAATTCCTTGAATTTGATACGTCTATTGTTGAAAAATTTGAAGCTAGAGATAGTGATTACAGTCGTGACAACACGGTTAAACAAACAATTGAAACCATAAAAACTTGCATCCCAAATATCTTTGAACAAAGAAATGCAGGTTATATGCAAGACGTTCCTGACGCATTATTAAAAGCTTTAGGTTTATGGAAATTTAACCAACAAACTCACCATAATGATATTCGAGCAGCTGCAAGATTAGCTTTATTTTACGCAATGAGAACAGATATGGAAGATGTTGTCACCCATATTGGTTTAAAACTGGAAAGGAAATTGAATGAAACTTAATAAAAAATTAGTATCACTAATTACTTTTGTCATCACAATCATACTTTCATCAGGGTATGTGACATTCAAACACATTAATTTAAATGATTTATTACCAAAATCAGCACCAACTGTTTCAAAATCAGCAAAAACGGATAATTCAGGATATCCTGAATGGTCATATGACCTCTATCCTGATTATTACGCTGAAAATGGTAAAGCCGTAATTGATGAATCTAAATTCCCTGAAAAAGGTAATATTAATTACACAGGTAAAGACAAATTGGGTAGAACATTAGCTGCGTATGGTACCATCACACTACAAATGGTCTATGACGCTTCAGCTAAAGGTCGTCCAGATTTTGCAAAAAATGATAAACCATCAGGTTTAAATGAAAATCCTCAAGTTAAAGTAAATACATCCAATGGTCTCTACGACGGTTGGTTCTGGAATAGAAGCCACTTAATCGCTCATCGATTAGGTGGGATTACAACTAGTGATAATGCGATTACTGGAACACGTATGCAAAATGTAGGTAATCGATTAAGCACAGGTGGTATGTATTATATTGAACAAGCAGCTGTTGATTATTTGACTGAAAATAGAAAAGAATATTTATATTATTCAGCTGAACCAATCTATAATGGCGATGAATTAATCCCTAGATATGTAATTGTAAATGTTAAATCATCAGATGGTAAATTTGATAAACAAATCATTACCTTCAATAATCAAAAAGGATATACCATTAATTATAATGATGGTACATTCACAAAGGATGAATAATGAACGCTATATTCATAGTCATATTTAGCATTATAGTTATATTTATAATTATAGAAAAAAACAAAACCATTAAAAAAATTCTAGAAGAAAGTGAGCATACAGAAATGCCTAAAATTACAATTTACTCAAAAAACAAATGTGTTAAATGTAACATGACCAAACGATTTTTACAACAAAATAATGTCGATTATTTAGAAATCAACATTGATGACGAAGATTTCAATTTAAAAGAATACGGTAAAACTCGTGATGAATACATTAAATACATCAAAGACGAACTTTTACTTAGCACTATGCCCATTGTTGTTACTGATGATGAATACTGGGGCGATTACCAACTCGATAAATTAAAAAAATTAGTAAAACAACATAAAGGTTAATGTTATGGCTACTATTAATACAAAAGGTTTAGCTCCTTTTGAATTAAGAAAATGGCAAAAAAAAGCTATTGAACAAGCAAACTCACAACATAAAGGTATTTTCCTTGAAGCAGCTGGAGGTAAAGGTAAAACCATTGCCTCTTTAGCTATCGCTAAATTCAAAAAAGCTAAAACCATACTCGTTTTGAATAACCAACTATCTATCCTAAAAGGATGGGAAGAATCTTTTAAAAACATGAATTTTGATGAAGACGTTAAAATCATGTGTATTACAGGTCGAAAGATTCAAAATATTATCAAAAACTCAAAATCAGGTAGAGTTAAAGTAGATTTATTAATTATTGATGAATGGCAAAATATGTCATCAGACAATCTCATCAAAGCTTATACTAAAATATCACGAAAATATACGATTGGTTTATCTGCAACCCCTATGCGTAAAGCAGGTCAAAACTTCTATGGTCTTGAAAAAACCTTATGGGGTAAAGCCGAACCAAATAGAATCTTTGATTGGAGATCAACTCATGGAATTTTAGTTGAAGATAGATTTTCTTACTCTAAATACAAATGGACTGAATTTAGAAACTACGAAAATTATATTAAAAATCTACCCAATTTCATGTCTATGATAGAAATTGATGATATTGAGAATTCTGAAATTAACAATGGTTACAAAATCATTCGACATAAAATAAAGGTCAAACCTCAAAATCCTGTTTTATTAGAAAAACTAATGAAATACAATATTGTAACCATCAATAAAAAATCGGCTATGCCAAAATTACACTTTGGAGTAAATGCTTTTAAACGATATTTAAATTCAGCTGAATGTGAAATTGATTTCCCGAAAATTAAACCATTAAATAAACCATCCCACCTATTAGACAAAATAAAGAGCATGATTAATACTTGTCCAGATCCAATGATTATTATCACTAAATCTGTACAATTAGCTAACATCATTAAAGAACAAAACCCTCAAATCGGAATTTGGACTGGTGAAACCAAATCCAATCTCGACGCTGATATTTGGGTCGCAACACAACAAACTCTAGGTGTAGGTGTAGATGGTTTACAACATAAATTCAAACACATCACTGTATTAGATCCAGTCGATTCAAATTCTGGTGAATTTGATGACTATAGACAACTTCTATGGCGCATTACAGGTAGTCGTCAACAACATGATGTTCACCTAATAGAACTACATTTTGAAAAGGACTAATATCATGTACGAAAACGAAATTAAAGAATTAGAAGAATTACTTCATAAACAGAATAAAAGAGTTTATAGAAACATTAAATTTGAAAAAAGTGATCTAAACACAATGTTTCGTGGATTAATTAATAACTTATTTGATTTACAAATTATTGATAAACAATATGTTTTAAAAAAATCAATATGAAATACAATAAATCAAGAAAATACAAATTTAATGATAATCTTGAATTTCTTCTTTGGATTTATAGACGAATTGAGTTAGCCAATAATAAATTATTAAAAAAAGCTCTCAAGAAGATAAAATCTACTACAATGAAATTATAAACCAATTGACACAGTTAGCTGATTTTGTCAAAAATAATGACACCTTGAACTGAATTGGCTTGCCAATTCGGTTCAATTTTTGTATATAATTTTTGATAAGTGTCTGTACACAATATTATTGATTATATTACAAAAAAATGTTATACTTAAATTGTTTCTGATGGGTCTTAAAATAAAAACAAAATATTAGAAACAAATGAGGTAAACAAAAATGGCTAGAACAGTAAAAGCGGAAACACTTAACGTAGGTGATGTGATTTATGTAAAAGGAATCGTTGATTTCTCTCATATTACTCGCAAATATGAACCAGGAACTGAAGAGTTCGAACAAGCGTTCATCCGTAGAAAAATGTCTAACCCTAAAGCACGTAAACCTGAAAAAGGTTATACGTCAATCACAATTTTGAACCCAAGTATCTCTACAAAAGATAAAGATGCCTTCAAATATGAAGGTGACGAAATCGTAGCTGACATTGAAAAAATGACTCCACTTGAAGCTTACATGTACGAAAGTATGTTTAAATCAAAAAATGGTGGATGGCGTTTGAGTAATGAAAACAAGGGTAACCTTCCACAAGTTGGTGAAATTGATAAGCAAACTAAAGAAATCAAATTGGTAACACCTAAAGGTGAACTAGCTAAAGGATTAAAAGTTGTACTTGTATTCAACGTATACAAAGCTGGTGATAACAAAGGTGTTGGATTGCAAGCTGTGCTTGCTGACGAACCATTAAGATATTTCTCAACAAATAACACTTTCAGTTCACTTGAAAATCTTGGATTTACAATCAAAGACGAACGCGACCAAACAGAAAATGAACCAGCTGAAGCTGATGTAGCTCAAACTACTCCTGCTCCTGCACCTAGTGCAGAACCAACAGTTGATGAAATCAACGCTGAAGATGGTGCAGACGATCTACCTTGGAACTAATTCAAGTAGACAAATATAACAAAAATAACATTTAAAAACAAATTGATTGACCCATCAGAAAAAGAAGCGATGCTAAAACATTGCTTCGCACTATATAAAAATCCTCAAAAGTTTCTAGTATTTTACAAACCAATGGAATCAACTTGTTGGTTCTGTTGGTTTAATTTTTTATATTAGAAAGAATTTTATGTTAAATAAACCTATTTTTGAAAAAATGAAAGACAAACCTTTATGGACAGTATCTTCAAATAAAAAAATACCTCTAGATTTGCAATGGTTTATTGAGCATAAAAATGAACCAAACGCAATCAAAGGTGCTAAATATCAAGACGAGCGTTCATTAGGTACCTACTATGAATTAGAAGAACACATTCCCAATCATGCAAATGCAACTTACTATTACCAGATGAACAATGAAGATTATCTATTTTTAGATATTGAACCAAAATGTCCTGAACATATTAAAAGACATCTTCTCCAACTACCTTATGTCTATGGTGAGACTAGTATGTCTGGTAAAGGAATCCATTTATTAATTCCAAAACCTAATAACATTAATGATTACCCAGACGCACTAATTAAAACTCAGCTTAAAGAAGACCATGGTTACTACGAATTATTAGTCAATCATTATGCTACCTTTACAGGTAAAGAAATACCTTTACCAACAAAAGTAAATGATTTTACAGAAAAATTGTACAAATCATTAGCTCAAAATGCAGTTGCCACAAAATCTATTGAATTAATGGATTCAGAAGAAATCGATATCGATGACATCCCCTACTATGACCAAATTATTGAATTAGTCATGAGAAAACCATTTGAAAAAGATTTAAATGATTATAAAAATGATTACTCAAAATATGAATTTGGCATGATGAATTACTATGCTCATAGAATTTATCAAAGAGCTAACCTAGAAATATTTAAAGCTCATTCATATACAGATGAAGAATTGTTAAATCTTCTTTATTACATTATTCAAAATAACATAGAACATCGTTCAAAACATGAAGAAAAAAGAAATTTGAATGGTAGGTCTGTCAATTTTCTATTTTGGCGCTGTAATGCAGCTATGTCACAAACAATTGATTACTACCAAAATAATAAAAACAAAAAGGACAAAAAATGACACAACGATCATACCCAAAAGAATTAAACTATATTGATAAAGAATTTTTAGACATGATTGAAGCCTTGGAAACAATTGTAACCAAGGCTTCAAAGTCTATTGATAAGGCTGAATTAGAATATTTCATCCCTTTCCACTACAACACCATTGAAGTTACCATTCCAAGTTACCATGTACAAAAATTTATGCCAGGAATGGATGTTGATATTTCGATTCTATTTTCTAGAACAAAATTCACAGAACAATACAACCTTGAATACACTTACGATAATATTATTGAATTTTACAAAAATGCATCTGTAACTATCGGTAAACACGGAAGTAATCGAGTTTATCACCTCAATATGAAATCATCAACACAAAATGGTGACAACCCATATAAAACAATCTTGGATAACATCAAACGTCTATATAACATTCACAAAGAAAACAAAACATTCGATATCACATCTGAAAAAAATTATATAAATTAACAGATGATATCGTTACAATTGTTAATCCAATTACAAGTAACTTCCCAAGATCATTCACAATGTAAGGAGAATAAATGACTAAAGAGAAAAAAGAATTTTCACCAACGTTTTTTCATAAAGTTTTAACAGGTAATGGAGGAAATAGAGGATTACTCACTCAAAGTCTTAATCCTACAAATGAAACCATCCATCCTAATAAAATTGAACATCATTTTATTAGAAAAAATCTCAAAAAGATTACCAATAATCAACTTGAATATTACCATATTCCATTCACAAATATCGTGACTGAAAATAACAAAGATTTAATTGACTTTGCAAAGATTATTCTGTCATATGAGTCAGCGAGAGATGTTTTCAAAATGGTCAATATTGATGGAAATACACTATATAGCATTCCAGTCAATGCAACATTTACAAAATCATTATCTAAAAACTTACCATCAACATTCAAAGTGACATATCTAAATACGGTTAATCTTAAAGATAACAACATTGAATTAGCTTATTTGAGTGAAATTCCACAAAATCAAATTCCTAAATATGAAACTGAAAATACTGAAGAAATCAAATATTCTGTTTATCATGCTATCAACAAAATGAGTGAACTAATGCAAGTTCATTTCGCTGACATTACATCAGCTTATATCAATTCACTAATTAATAGAAAAACAAAAGATCCGTTTAAATCACTAATGAATTTAGATGAATTTGATTTAACATTTGAACAATATTCAGAACTATACGAAAATGTAAAAATATGGAACAACAAATGTAACAAAGACCAAATCCACCTATTGAGTCAATATACCTTGTCTAATACCAATATCCTCATGCTTGATTCTGTCAATAACCTCATTAAAGATAAAGACAAGCACGCTAGAGTTATTAAACCTGAACAGGACATTCAATTAGCTAGTTATTTATCAGAACAACAACTTGAAGCAGCTAAAACTCATGAACCATTTGTTTTGGTTCAAGCTGGCGCAGGAACTGGTAAATCAACAACCATTATCCAACGTTTTGATTACATGGAAGCTTCAGGAATTGACCCTAAGAAGATTCGTATCTTATCTCTTACAAATGCTGCGGCTGACAACATTACCGACAAAAATAATGAAATTCAGTCAACAACAATCGCAAGCTATATCAATGAAATTTATAAACTAAATTACCCTAAACAAAACATTGTTGACTTCAATACGTTGAAAAATACAATTATGATTTATGCAGGTCACAAACCTCATGCTAGAGAATTTAGAAATCTATTGTCTGATAAAGATAATATGGCTCTACTAATTTTCATTCGAGATAACATTGATGAAGTCATTGAGATTTTGAATTTAACAAAACAAACAACACTTCAAATTCAATCTTACATTTGTTACATTAAAGCTGAAGAACTTAACTATGGTGAAGATACAACCAACCACTTCATCGTTGATGAAACTCAGGATAACAACGTATTTGAATTCATTTACTTAATGAAACTAGCTACACTCAGAAAAGCTAGTGTTTACATTGTTGGTGACGCTTCACAAACTCTTTACGAATTCCGTGGCGCTTCAGCACAAGCTTTGAATGCGATTGAAACATCTGGTGCATTTGAGTGTATTAAATTGGATACTAACTATCGTTCAAATCAATACATTCTCGATTTTGCTAACGTTACACTTGCAGATATTGATGTTAATAGATTTGCTCAAATTCAATTACAATCAAATGAACGTCCTGAAATGAACCGAGAAGACTTCATGAAGACAGTCAATATTAAGACTGCCGAAGTTCGAATTCTAAAAGACTTTGATGACAACTTTGATGATTTTCTAACAGTACATGCTAAAGACTACATCAACTCTAAATTAGACAATAATGAAAAAGTTGTCTTATTAGCTAGAAAAGGCGCTGATGTAAACAAATTACAAAAATGGGCTGAAAATCAATATCCTGATAAAAAGGTCATCAATTTAGTACCAAAAAGAGCTTATTCTAGCGATTTATTCTCAAATTATGTCAGAATGTGTTGGAATGATTTGGTATTAACCCCAAAAACAGACATTTTAACAACAATTGTAAAAGATATTGAGGATAAACTCATTACTATTTACAAATCACGAGTTGATATGATGCGTACACCAGCACAATATCAAATTTCAGACTGGTTAAATAATCAATCTAAATCAGTATTATTCATCCAAAATATGTATAGAGCAGGTAAGATTTCACATCAAGAAATGATGGACAAAGTTAGAGACAATCTAATTCAGTATGAAATCACAAATAATGCGATTCGACAAAGCTTACTTCGTCAAGAACAAGACCAAGTGGATAAAGAAGAAATGATCAAAAATGCTGACATTTTAATCTCAACCGTTCACTCTGTCAAAGGTCTTGAATTTGACCATGTTGTCTATTTGCATAGAAATAGCACTACTGATAATGAAGAAGAAAAACGAATTGACTATGTAGCTTTAACTCGCGCTAAAGAAACAGAGCTTATTATTGATGTTTATACAAATAAGAGTTATTCTAAGCTAGAGATGAATTATAATGGATTATTAGATACTTATTAGGAAGAGAAATAAATGTAAATTTATGACAAATGATAAATTTAAACCAGGAGATGTAGTATATTGTGAATTTAAAAATACTGATGAAAATACAGTATTGTTGAAAAAGAAAGACCCTTTGTAATTGTGTCAAATATTGACGCAACAAGGGTCTCACCTATTTTGCAAGTTGTACCACTTACAACAAAGAATAAAAAATCGTTACCAACTCATGTAAAAATCAAAAGGTCCAACGGTCATTACGATATTGCAATTTGTGAACAAATTATGACCGTTGAGACAAAAGATATTGAAGAATCATCCGAATGGATCAATCTTCATAATATGAATAAAATTAAAGATGGAATCAGAAAAGTCTTTGACCTTTAATTTTAGCAATAATTAAACATTTCACCCGCTCGTGCGGGTATTTTTTATTTTACCACAAACTCTTCACATTTCGTTACAATTGTGGTAAAATAAATCTAGTCATTGATGACACACCCTTGGTGTGTCGATAGAATTTTTGTAAACAAAAATAATTATAAAAAATCAAACGTTGTTTACGTAAATAAAAACAAAAATGATTATACATGACAAAGGAGAAAACTATTATGTCAAACAAAACTATTAAAACCCTCACAACCTCAACAGCGATTGCTCTTGCATCTGTTGGTGGAACTGCATTTGCTCAAGAAGCTCAAGCGACTCCAGTACCATCTAACACTGCTGTCAATGAACCTGCTCTTGTTACTAAACCACAAGTGAAACCACTTGAGAAGAGTGAAGTTCCTGCACCTTCTACAGTAAAACCTGCGCTTGACGCTCAGAAAGCTGTTGTCAAAGATGCTGAAGCTAAGATTGACACAGCTAAAGCTGATGTAAAAGCAAAAGAAGCCACTGTTGCTTCAACTGAAACAGAAGTAGCTACAGCTACACAAGCTGTCAAAGATGCGGAAGCAACTACTGCTCAAGCAACACCTGAAAAAGTTGCTCAAGTCAAAGACGCTCAAACTAAGAATGTTGAAGCTCAAAATGCTAACCAAAAAGCAACTGAAGCTACAAATGAACAAATCAAATCTGAAACAAAAGCTCTTTCAGATGAACAAGCTAAAGTAGCAACTGTTCAAGCTAATCTTGACCAAGCTAACAAAGATGTCCAAACAGCTGAACAAGCCGTTTCAAACGCACAATCTGCCCTTGACGGTACTGGACTTGCTTCTGCTGAAAAAGACTTGAAACAAGCTCAAGCGGATGTCAAAGAAGCAACTAAATCAGTCGCAGACGCTAAAACTGTAAAAGAAAACGCATCTAAAGCAGATGCGAACCGTGCAGACGTTATTAAATCAGCTGAAACAGACGTACATACTAAAAATGACGCTGTCAAATTGGCTAAAGACAAACTTGCTTCAGCTACAGAACATGCTACAAATGTTGAAAACAAATTGCAATCAGCTCAAGCTGAATTGAAATCTGCTCAAGACAAATTGGCAAATACTGGTGTTGATACTGTAGATATTCAAAACAAAACTTTCCATATTTCTGACAAACTTCGTAATAAAATTGGTGCATCATCAAATGATATCACATTTAAAGAAGCTTATGACCTATGGAAAGCAAATCCAAATTCTGACACAGAACGTGTTCTAGTTGGAATGGGAGTCAAAGTTAAAGAGCAATCTTCAACAAAAATCAGTGAAGCTGATAAAAAACAAAATGTTGAACTAGACAACATGACTGACGAGCAACAAAAAGAAATCAGCTTATACGCTGCAAAAGTGTTAACTGCAATCCATAAACAATTTGGTTCAAATGAAGTCACTGTTACAGACTCTGACCTTCGAATTGCACGTGAACAAGCTAAAAAATATGTAGCGCGTGGAATTTCAGCAGAAAAAGCTGGTCACATCAATGGTGCTTACCATGGTGAAAACATTTCACTCGGCAATGAAACAAAATCTATGACTATGTACGACCTCAAACAAAGAGTGTACGATGCAATCATGGGACAAACATTTGCTGATGCACCATCTAAGTGGGGACACTCACGTAACAACTTTGTTAATAACACTGTTGGAATTGCAACTGCTAATGTAGACGGACGTTTGCATATCATCTCAACTCTTGATTTAGCTGGCGGAAACATCATCAAAGACGAAACTGACACAGCAACCCTCGAAAAAGCTGTCGCAACAGCTAAATCAAATGTTGAGCAAGCTACTACTGCTTCAGAAAATGCTAAAAATGCATTAACAAAAGCTTCAACTGATTACGCAAGCGCACTCAGCTTGAAAACTGAAGCTGAAAAAGTCTTGGCAAGCGCAATGGCGACACCACTTCAAGCTCAAGTTGCTGAAAACAACCTACGTTTGGCAGAAATCGCTCTTGAAAATGCTAAAGCTCGTGAAGCTAAAGCAAGTGAATCAGTCGCTAACTTCTCAGCAAGTCTAGCTGACAAGAAAGTTGCTCTTGAAAACGCTCAAGACGCTCTTAAAGAAGCTAAAGCTGTTCAAAAATCTGCGTCACAAGCTCTTGCAGAAGCTTCAGCTAAATTACAAGCTCAAGAAGCTAAAGTCAACAGTTTGAAAGCACAAAGTGACAAATTGATTGCAGAGAAAGATGACCTTGTAAAAGAAGCTAAGAAATTAGCTGAAGAATTGCAAGCATATTTGGACGCACCTGCTAAACTAGCAACTGCTCAAGATATGAAAGCAAAAGCTGAAGCTAAACTCGAAACAGCAAAAGCTGAACTCACTACAGCACAATCTACTCTTGAAGTAGTCTTGTCTGCATATCGTACAGAACATGCTAAATTGGTTGATTTGCAAACAGAATATGACGCACTCGTTGACCTTGCAGAGAAAGCTCAAGAAAACGTTGTTGCCAAATTGCCTGACGGTACAGTGATTGCTGTCCCTAAAGTTGCTCCAACTGCTGACGCACTTCCAGAAGTGAATATTGACGAATTGCAAAAAGCTCTTGCAACTGGTAAAGAAGTTACTTTGGACGCTCAAGGAAATGTTGTGGTGAAGGAACCTGTTTCTATCGAAAACAACAAACCTGTAAACGTAGCTTCAACATATACAGCTAACGCTCAAAAACAAGTCGTAAAACAAGCTGAAGCTAATAAAGCTGAATTGCCAAACACTGGTGAATCTACTTCAACACTAGGAGTGTTCGGATTAATTGGTGTATTGACTGGATTTGGTCTTGCTTCACGCAAAAACAAAGAAAACTAAAATAAGTAATGAAGGAGGAAATGCACATGTTCCCTAAAATCAGACTTGTTGACGTGGTAATCTTCGTGATTTCCTTCGTCATCACTAAAATGTTTCTTGAACGCAAAGCACGTAAACGTGCAATGAAACGTTCAAGAATGTATTAAAAGCAAAAATTGGTCACGTTGTGACCAATTTTTTTAGAAAGGATTTTAATAATGACAAACATTGTTAAAATAAACAACAACTTATCTAACGACGATAATATACTTATAATTGAAAACAATCAATTTATTATCGTCAAATACAAAAAATCAGATTACTTTAAACTAAAATCCACTCAGTTATTAACAAATAACGGAATATACATTCTCTACAATGATCAAAAAATGTATGTTGGACAAAATTCAAGTGAACACGGAATTATCAATCGACTTGAAAAACATTACGTAAACAAACAATGGTGGGAAGAATCAATCATCATTATCCCAAAAGAGCTATTCACAAAAGCTCACTATGATTATATTGAAAAAACATTAATCTCCAGATTAAATCAGCATCACGTTCCTTTAGACAATAAAAATATTGGCAATACTTCTCCTATCACTATTGCTGAAATAAATCAGTCTGAACAATTTATGTCTAATGTACTGACAACTTTAGATAAAATCTTCAATATAAACATCTTCAAACTAACAAAAGAATCTTATGTCAAGCATTTAGAAAGTCTTGTCAATAAACTACTTGATAATACTTTAGAAGAAGAAAATTAGGCGACCTGCGGTCGCCTAATTTTTTCTAATTATGGTACAAATATACGGTCACCTTTTTTGAACACAGCATCTTTTGATAAAGAATTTGTTTTAGCTAATGTATCAACATCAACACCTGTCAATTTCGATACAACAGTAAAATCGTCCCCACCTACAGCTTCATAAACATAACTATAATTAGATACATATTCATGATTATCTTTATTATCTAAAGATTTATCAGTTTTTGTTTCAGTTTCTTTTTGTTTCTGATTTCTTTTCTGAAGGTTTATCACTTGATACTTTAGTCTCTACCTTATTTTGTGAAGAACTTGATGTTGAATCAACAACTGATAAACTTGTTGATGTCACATTTGTAATAGGTTTAGCTTCTTTTTTTATGAGAACTCAAATAAAAAAATGTCAGAAGAATCATAAAAAACAACTAAAAATAAAAACTAAAAAAACTATATAGACTTTATTTTTTTAAACTCATGGCATATTTTCCTTTATTTTTTTCTTAAATCTTAAATTAATTTAAATTCATTATATCATATTGAAATTAAAAATATCAAATATTTTTCTGGACATTGTTTCACAATGTCGATTTAGATTTTGTATTATATTATTGACAAAAATCAATAATTACGATACAATATATTTATGCCGAAAAGATTGTATTTAAAAACATTCAATGCAACTCAGCTTACAACTTCGGGAGGGGTTGTAAGTCATACACTACTTTGTAGTGGTTCATAGCAACTGTCTGTTACCTCAAACCTCAGTAGAGGTGGGTAACGTCTTCGGACGTGTCAGGTAACCTCGAAGGGGATAATCTTAAATAAAGGGTATCTTACCTATAATTTAGTTACTATGAATTTAATTATTTTCCACCATAGCTCAGTTGGTAGAGCGCATGACTGTTAATCATGATGTCACAGGTTCGAGCCCTGTTGGTGGAGTTTGATGATTAAAATAAAAATACCATAAAATCTCCTATAATTTAATTATACATTTTTGTTTTTCGTCTAAGTTTTTAGTTTAATCATCAAATTTAAGGGGAGATAGCAAAGAGGCTAAATGCGGTGGACTGTAAATCCATTCCTTCGGGTTCGGGGGTTCGAATCCCTCTCTCCCCATATTGAACATAAGTACTACTTGCCTTTCAACTAAGAGATTATGTTAAATCCATCTAAACCACAATGGTAAAATTAAAAAAGTTAGTAAGAATGAGATTAACTTAATCGCCTGAACGAGAATCAAGAGAATCAGCTGATATGTTTGATTACATTTACAAGTATGAGAATCAAAATCTACCTATCAGGTAGATTTTTTTTATAATTTCAAAAGTCCTTAATTTACAATATTTCCAGAATATGATATAATAGATTTATCAAATTTTGAGGTGAAAAATAAATGACAGAAAAACAACCACTAAGATTGCCAACCTGCTACTACTGCGACCTACCATTTGATCATGATTTTGATGACATCATTGACGAAAACACTCAACGTTTATTTGTTGGTTACCAACCTTGTGAAAGATGTAAAGAAATACATTCAAAAGGATTACTATTAATGGGTGTTAAAGAAGAAGAACAATTCCCAGGACAACCTCATGTGTCAGAATACCAAGGTAAAAAATTGTATCCAACTCAAAACATGATGGTTATATCAAATGAAATGAAAGCTCTACTACAAAAAAATGAGTTAAGTATGGGTAAAATAAAAGACGACACTAAAGTTGCTTGTATGCCAGATGAATTTGTAAAAGAATTGATTAATGAGATGACTGAAAAACTAAATAAAGAAGGTTAATCATGTTCAATATTAGTGCACTATTTTATTTTTGGGCAGAAGTTATTTTAATAGCCATTATCATCATTTACGGTACTATTGTTTATAAAAACAGATATTTAAAACAAGATATTGAACTGAAAAACAGTATAAAAAAAATATCAGCATTATTTTTAAGTTTATTCATCTTAATAACAATTCATTATGCAGGTTTATCTAAACAAGGTTTAAATTCCATCTTTACAAATCCATATTTAGCGTCTAAAGCATCTAAATTAGCTCCAAATCCAAACCAAGTAACAGATGTATTGACACTAGAAAATTTATCAGATGAAGAAAAATTAAAAACAACAGTTGTTGTGTTTAAATTTGGATGCCCTGATTGCCAAAGATTATGGATGAAAGCTCAAGAGAAAAAAGAATTATTACCATCTAAAAATGTATTATGGGTATCAAACAAAAAAACAAATAAAGAGAAATCTCAAATTGTTAGAAAAACTAGAAAATACCCATCCATCATTCAATGGTTCAAAATACAAGATGAAATAAAACAAGTGACTATTGAAGAGCCAAATGATGAACAACTAAATCAAATTATTGAAAACATGAAAAAATAGATACCGATGGTATCTATTTTTTTTATTCTAAAATTGCACTAAAATCGTTTATGTTTTTATCATAAAAAACTTTCAATTTAGCAGGAAAACGTTCTAGTTCAGGATTTAAAATCATATTTTGAACAACCAATGAACCCCATTTTGTGATGAAATCTGATTTAGGTAAGCGGTATACCTTTTTATCATCAGATGTCACTAACACAGTCCCATCAGGACAAACCCCCATAGACAATATGGTTAAAACATTTGGAAACAATAAACTAGTACCAACTATTTCATGTTTTTCAGGTTGATATGGATAATTCAAAGCACCTACACTGTCAATAAAACCATTTTTCATAACATCAGTTTTAGATTTATCACGTAAAACCATTAGTTGACCTCATTTCCAGTTGATCCAAACCCACCAGAACGTTCTTTAACAGAATGATCACCGTCTGCTTTCAAAAACGGAAGGAATATCCCCTGTCCAATACGTTCACCTTTATTAATGTGTTTATCAACAAAACCAAAATTATAAACAGCAAACATAATATGACCCTCATTAGATTCATTGTTATAATAATCAGCATCAACGACACCAACACCATTTGCTAATATCAATCCTGATTTTAATGCCATTCCTGAACGAATACTCAATTGAAGATATTCATCTTCACCCATATAAGCTTTAATACCTGTTGGAATTAGCGTTGCTTTCAATGATTTATCTTCATCAAACAGTTTAACAAACGCTTTTTTCCATATACTTGGAACAATTACATCTTCAGCAGCTTCAAAATCATAACCTGCTGCTGACTTAGTTTGACGTAAAGGTAAATGTAAATTTCTATTCAGATATTTTGAAACAATTTCAAAACCACGACGTTTGATATTTGACATAAAAGTACACCTTTCAATTTGTATTACATTTAGTATAACATAATTCAAAGAAAAAATCAATAAATTACACTAAACTCTAAAACGTCATATAACGCTCCCTAACGCATTTCAATTTTTCAACAATATAAATAGACCACCTCAATAAAAAAACGGCTCATACGAGCCGTCAGGTACCTTAAAATCGATTCTAAGCGTTTGGATAGATGTAGTAAACACCACCACCATGACGAGCGTCATTAGGATTAAATCGACCACGGTGATTACCTAATGATCTATCAGGTCCATAGTTAGCTTCCATCACTTCAATTGTACCATCGTCATAAACACGAGTTACATAAGCAACGTGACCGTAATTATAACCTTCATACATCACATTAGGAAACACAATAACTGAACCAACTAGTGGTGTTGAACCAGTAGTATAACCTGCTTTACGTGCACTAGCACCCCATTCATTGGCATTACCCCAGTAATTACCAACCCAATCAGCTAACGTTTTAACTCCCCATGTGCATTGTCCAATAGGGTAAGTATTCGTTTTATCATTGATTGGATTTATCAAAGTTGGTTTTGATGCAACCGCTTCAACAACAGGTGTTTCGACCTTAGTTTCTTCAACTTTGGTTCTTCTTTAGGTTGTTCAACAACAGGTTCAACTTTAGGTTCTTCTTTTACTTCAATAGTTGTTTCAACTGGTTTGATTTCGTCTAAAGCTTTAACATCTTCATGTTTTTCTTCTACAACTGGAGTTTCAATAACTGGCGCTTCAACTTTAGTTTCTTCAACAATTGGTTTTTCAGTTTCAACTTTGGTATCAACTACTTCATTTATAGAAGTATCTTCCAATTTAGGAGATTCTTCTTTAACTTCCTCCTTCACTTCAGGAACAACTTCATCAACCTTAGTCTCAACAACAGGTTCAACAATAGGTGTTTCTTGAACTTCATTATTAGTTTCATTAGATGTCAATTCAGCTTGTTCTGTAGTAGTTTCAGATTTAACTTCTTTAACTACTTCTTCCTTCACATCTTCTGATTTAATATCATCATTCTTCAAATCTTCAGATTCAGAAACAGCATTATTAATCAATTGTTCATGAACTTCTTCTGGTTTCAAACCTTCAGCATAAACAGTAGATTTAGATTTAACTTCTTCTTTTGGTTTTGCTTTATCAATTTGTGAAGCAAGTGTTTCAATTTGTTGTTTAATATTTTCTTTAACATGATCAGCGTCAGCATTTACTGAATTAATATAGTTTGAACCTAATAAACCAGTCCCTGCTAAACCTAACACTGTTAAACTTGATAAAATAATTTTTGACTTATACACAATAACATACCCCTTTATTTTTTTACTAATTTCACATATCAAATCTTTTGATAGCATACTATATCATACAAATATTACAAGAATATTTCAAAATCATATCAATAAAAATAAATTTAGCTATGGTAAATATACCATAGCTAAAAATTTAGAAATCATATTCAAAATCTACACTTTTTGATGATGTAGACTCATTTTCAAAATATTGGTTCGTCACTGTTACAGTATCTCGATATTGATCCAATCGACTTCTAATTTCAATTTCATCTTTTAAAATGTTATCCATATTATACGGACTATTATCCAAAGTCTCACCATAAACCCAATTTCAGAGGTGTTTTAACCAAGGATGGTAAACCTAAACGTTTCCGTTTAGCATCGCTATACTTCAACACACGTTCATTCAATTCAGTCGGAACATAATATTTATACTGCAAGGTTTCTAAATCCAAATAATAAGGAATACCATACCGATCAATATCAAACGGTCGTTCATTATCATCCAAACCTAAGAAATAATGTGTCATAATTTCATGGTAATCGTAATTTTTTGCCATATCCAATCTCACTTCTGTTAAAATATGATTTTTAATAATCTCTTTATCTGATTCCAAACGAGCTTTAACAGCTAATTCCAATTGAAGTTTACGTTCTTCATCACGCAACTTTTCACGGTCTTTCTTTTTTAAAGCAATCATTCGTTTAAATAAACGTAATCTATAACCATCAGACATCAAATCCATATAAACATCGTCAGAAATCAAAGGTCCAATGTTATTAACGTAATAACTATTATTAAACATATTAGTCACCTATTTGATAATCTTTCATATCTTCTCTCAAACTTGCACCCAATCCAGCTTCAGCTAAATTCAATTCCAATTTACTAATCAATTGATCATCTGTAATACCAGGAGTTCTCTTAGCATCAGCCATTAAAAGCTTCTTTTTGTTTCTTCAAAAAGCAATACTCAGTTCTT